>Ga0105047_10000457_pt1 | contig 69204 bp, 68 predicted proteins | sample MAT04_FD_78384 | JGI IMG/M metagenome (GOLD analysis project Ga0105047, IMG submission 78384) | Freshwater microbial communities from Lake Fryxell liftoff mats and glacier meltwater in Antarctica - MAT-04 (megahit assembly) | ecosystem: Environmental > Aquatic > Freshwater > Ice > Liftoff... | reverse complement strand
TACGCGCCGCTCCTCCCAAATCCCGCAGCAACAACAAATGTGCCCTGCAGCAGACCCGAGAAAAACACTCGGGCCCGCAGCAAGGCACATGGCGGTGGCGGTGGGATTTGAACCCACGGAGGGCTATGAACCCTCACACGATTTCGAGTCGTGCTCCTTCGGCCACTCGGACACGCCACCGCCGGAGAGATTATCAGCCTGCTGGCTCGCTCACCGCGCCGTGCCTAACCCGAACGCTTGCCTAAGCAGGAAGAAGCGAGGACCAAAGGCCCTTGGACCACAGAAAATCGTCGATAAGCTGAGGCCGTCGGCGTGTGCCCTCGCTCATGATTGGCACCGCTTGCAACCGAGGTAGAGGAGTCGCGTGTTTCAGACCCGCATCCACGGACGTGGTGGACAAGGAGTGGTGACAGCTGCTGAGCTGCTCTCCGTGGCGGCCTTCGACGCGGGCAAACATGCGCAAGCATTCCCCAGCTTCGGATCTGAACGAACTGGCGCGCCCGTCGTGGCCTACTGCCGTATCGACGAGAATCCGATCCGCAATCGAGAGCCGATCCTGGCTCCCAACGCGCTGATCATCCAGGACGCGACCTTGCTCCATCAGGCAGATGTGTTCTCCGGATTGGTGGACGACGGCTTCGTCCTGGTCAACACCTCGCGCTCGTTTGCTGAGCTAGGCATGACTGAGTTCATCGAGTCCAAGCAAGCAGAACGATTCGTCACCTTGCCCGCAACTGACATCGCTCTGGACTTCTTCGGAAGGCCTATGCCCAATGCCGTCTTGCTCGGTGGATTCGCCGCGCTCACCCAGATGGTCTCGCTGCTTGGCGTTCAAGAAGCAGTGCAGGAACGCTTCCCCGGATCCATCGGGGAGAAGAACGCCAATGCGGCCGCGGCCGCATTCGACTTCGTGCAAACCCACCTGCTCGACAACGAGCGAAGGGACGTCCGTGCGTCAACAAATTGAGGGTTCCCAAGCAGTCGCGAAGGCCGTAGCTCTTGCCCGACCTGAGGTCATCTGCGCCTACCCGATCTCCCCGCAAACCCACATCGTCGAGACCCTCAGCAAACTGGTCAAGTCCGGTGAACTGACTCCTTGTGAGTACCTCAACGTCGAGAGCGAGTTCGCGGCCATGAGCGCGGCAATCGGAGCATCGGCCGCCGGCGCCCGCTCCTATACAGCCACCGCGAGCCAGGGCCTGCTCTACATGGTCGAGGCCATCTACAACGCTTCGGGCCTCGGACTACCGATCGTGATGACTGTCGCCAACCGCGCGATCGGGGCGCCCATCAATATTTGGAACGACCACTCTGACTCGATGAGTCAGCGAGACTCCGGCTGGATTCAGCTCTATGCCGAGGACAACCAAGAGGCGCTCGACCTGCACATTCAGGCATTCCTGCTCGCCGAAGAAGTCTCGCTGCCGGTCATGGTTTGCATGGACGGATTCATCCTCACGCATGCTGTCGAGGAGGTCGACATCCCTGACCAGGCCGTCGTCGACGCCTTCCTGCCGGCTTTCGAGCCGCGACAGGTTCTCGATCCTGATGACCCAGTGTCGATCGGGGCAATGGTCGGCCCCGAGGCCTTCACTGAGGTGCGCTACCTCGCGCACCTTCGCCAGATGCAGGCACTTGAACTGATCCCGCAGATCGCCGCTGACTTCGGCGCTGCGACCGGTCGCGCCCGCGGTGGACTGATCTCGACCTACCAACTTGAAGATGCTGAGACCGTGGTGGTCGCGCTGGGTTCGGTGCTCGGAACGCTCAAAGACACTGTCGACCTGATGCGCGCCGATGGACACAAGGTCGGCGTTCTTGGGATCACGTCCTTTCGACCGTTCCCGCTCGCAGCGGTGCGCGCCACGCTGGCCCATGCCAAGAACGTCGTGGTCTTGGAGAAGGCACTCGCCGCGGGTATCGGCGGGATCGTCACCTCCAACATTCGCACCGCCCTGGCCGACTTCTCGATACCGACGCAGACAGTCATTGCTGGCCTTGGCGGGCGGCCCATCCTCATCAAATCGCTGACCGAGATGCTGCTCAAAGCCCAGAGTCGCGACCTGCCCGATCTTACGTTCCTCGACCTGCGTGAAGACCTCATCGCTAACGAGGTCAAGCGTTCGACAGCCAAGCGCCGCTCCGGTCCAGCAGCTGAAAACATCCTGCGCGATGTTGGCGCAGTCGGCGATCTGAACACTGTCATTCCGGCAACCTCGAGTAGGTCGCGATGACTGATCAACTGAAGTTCTACCAAGTAGGCTCGTTCGCCGTCGGCAACCGATTGCTTGAAGTCACCACGGTTCAGTCCGACCCCAACCGCAGCAACTCGATCAACAGTGGCCACCGCGCCTGCCAAGGCTGCGGTGAGGCCCTCGGGGCGCGCTACGCGTTGGATGCCGCCATGCGCGCCACCGAAGGCAAGATCGTCGCTGTCAATGCGACCGGCTGCCTGGAGGTCTTCTCGACCCCCTACCCCGAGACCAGTTGGCAGATCCCGTGGCTGCACTCGCTGTTCGGCAACGCTCCGTCGGTGGCCAGCGGCGTCGCGGCGGCTCTGCGTGTGAAGGGCCGCGATGATGTCCGAGTTGTGGCCCAGGGCGGGGACGGCGGCACCGTCGACATCGGCATGGGCACGTTGTCGGGGATGTTCGAGCGCAACGACGACGTGCTCTACATCTGCTACGACAACGAGGCCTACATGAACACCGGCGTGCAGCGCTCCGGGGCCACACCCCCGGCAGCCCGCACGATGACTACCCAAGCTGTGGGGCCACAGCCGGGCAACCCGTTCGGCCAGGGGAAGAACTTGCCCCGCATCGCTATGGCTCACGAGATCCCCTACGTCGCTACCGCCACAGTCGCCGATCTGCACGACCTAGAGGACAAGGTCACGACGGCGATGTCGATCCGAGGAGCGCGCTACTTGCACGTGCTCGTCCCCTGCCCGCTGGGTTGGGGCTCGGCGAGTAACGACACGATCCACCTTGCTCGCCTGGCCACTCAGACCGGTCTGTTCCCGGTCTTCGAAGCCCACCATGGCGAGGTCACCTCGGTGACCAAGATTCGCCGCCAGGTCCCAGTTGTCGAGTACGTCTCGCGGCAGAAACGCTACGCGCACTTGTTTGGCAGGGACCCCGATGTCGAGACCTTGCAGCGGCTGCAGGCCGGCGCGGATCGCAATATCGCGCGCTACGGGCTGTTGCCCGACGACGATGATCAGCCCACGGCGGCCGCTAGCGACAACGAAGGGATTGCGTGATGGACAAGCCCTTCGCCATCACGTTAGATGTCGGTTCAAGCTTGGCCAACAAGACCGGAACCTGGCGCACCGAGCGGCCCGTCTACCTGAACTCGCTACCTCCGTGTAATGACGCGTGCCCGGCAGGGGAGAACATCCAAGGCTGGCTCTACGACGCTGAAGAAGGCCGCTACCAGGATGCCTGGCGCATGCTCGTTCGCGACAACCCGTTCCCGGCGATCATGGGTCGGGTTTGTTACCACCCCTGCCAGACGGCGTGCAATCGTGCGCAACTTGATCAGCCCGTCGGTATTAACTCGGTCGAGCGGTTTCTCGGTGATGCCGCGTTGACGGACGGTTGGGCCTTCGACCCGATCGCCACTGCTACCGGCAAGCGGGTCCTGGTGATCGGAGCCGGGCCCTCGGGGTTGTCGGCGGCCTACCACCTGCGCCGACTCGGACACGACGTTGTTATTCGCGACGCCGGTCCCAAAGCTGGCGGCATGATGCGCTTCGGCATCCCCGCCTACCGACTACCGCGCGATGTCCTCGACGCCGAGATCAAGCGAATCCTCGACCTGGGGGTCGAACTCGAACTCAACACCCGCGTCGATGATGTCGCCCAGGCCAAAGCGGCTGGGGACTTCGATGCTGTGTTCCTCGCCGTCGGCGCTCATATCGGCAAGCGCGCCTACATACCCGCCGGGGAGTCCGCGCACATCCTCGATGCGGTCGGTTTGTTGCGCGACATGGAGGGCGAAGATAAGCCGCTGCTCGGTCGCCGCGTGGTCGTCTACGGCGGGGGCAATACAGCAATGGACGCAGCTCGCACGGCCAAGCGCCTCGGCGCGCAGGAAGCGATCATCGTCTATCGGCGGACGCGTGACCGGATGCCAGCACACGACATCGAGGTCGAAGAGGCACTCGAAGAGGGCATCCTCATGCGCTGGCTGTCCACTATCAAACATGTCGATGCCGGGCACATCACAGTGGAACGCATGGAGCTCGATGACACCGGGTTCCCGCAACCCACGGGCGAGACCGAAGACCTCGCAGCCGACTCCCTGGTGCTGGCTCTCGGGCAAGAGGTCGACCTGTCCCTGCTCGACGAAGTCCCCGGGTTGAGCGTTACAGACGGTGTGGTCGACGTGAATCAGCAAATGATGACCGGGGCGGAAGGGATCTTTGCCGGTGGGGACATGGTCCCCTCTGAGCGAACCGTCACGGTCGCCATTGGACACGGCAAGCAAGCTGCTCGCAATATCGACGCCTGGCTGCGCAGTGAGGCTTTCGAACACCCAGATCGTCCTCCGTTGGCAACCTTTGATCGCCTCAACACCTGGTACTACTCCGATGCCGACAAGACAGTGCGCCCCACCTTGGACCTCGCCCGTCGCCTGGATTCCTTCGACGAGGTTAAGGGCGGATTGGACGAGTCGACGGCGTTGTTTGAGGCTAGGCGCTGCCTATCGTGTGGCAACTGTTTTGGATGCGACAACTGCTTCGGCGTATGCCCAGACAACGCGGTCTTGAAGTTGTCATCGGGGTCCGGTGAGGGCGATAACGGTAGGGACTACGCGTTCGACCTCGATTACTGCAAAGGCTGCGGGATTTGCGTCACCGAATGTCCATCGGGAGCGATCCTGATGTTGCCCGAGCAGACCTGAGCTACTTGGCGGTCTAGTCGATGATTCTGCTGCCGAAGCACGGTGGTGCCACAGGGCAAGCTGCGGATCGCGCAGGCCTACTTCTCGCGGTCAGCTTGCAGCGCAGCAACATCGACTGTGTCGAGGTCCAGGGTGCGAGCGTGGAGCATGGGGCGCTGCTGGAGCGCCGCGCGAACCGCTCGGTGCAGACCATCCTCGAGGTACAAGTCGCCTTTCCACTTAACCACGTGGGCGAACAGGTCGCCGAAGAACGTCGAGTCCTCGGCTAGCAGCGCATGCAGGTCCAGGGTCTCCTTGGTGGTGGTGAGTTCGGCGAGGCGTACTTGCGCTGGAGGGAGCTCAGCCCACTCGGTCACGGTGAAACCATGATCTGGATACGGACGCGAATTTCCAACTGCCTTGAAGATCACCGTCCGAGCATAGTCCGAAGAGGCCAAAGATCGCCCAGGTAGCCGTTGGGTGTTGAGTTGTTGATGTATTAGATCTTGCAAACACCTCAACAATTCAACAGTCAGCGGAAGAGGGCCCACCCTTTCGGGTGGCACATGAGCTAGCACATGGAGATGCCGACTTTTCTCGGCCTGGCTGCAATCATCCGGCCACAGATCCTGCAACTGTCCGGTTGGTGATCCTGCGATCATCTGCCTAGCAGTCCTTGCTGCGCCAAGCCCACCGGCAAATCCAGGCACCACAAAAAAATCGCACCCCAAGCCCCGTAGGGATTCAGGGGCCTCAACGATGTCCCGAGACATCACACTGGCGGAGGATAGGGGATTCGAACCCCTGAGGGCGTTAACCCAACCCGCTTTCCAAGCGAGCGCCATAGGCCACTAGGCGAATCCTCCAAGGTGAAGGTTACCTGCCCCGCGTTCCGCACGCAGATCCCCATCGCCCACAACCCCGTTGACTGTTGAGTTGTTGCTACAGTTGATCTTGAAAACACCTCAACAACTCAACAGTCAACGGGGAGGCGTAGAGTGTGGGCCAGCCCCTCGCGTGGCGTCGTCCTGCTAATCCCCCAGGGCCGGAAGGCAGCAAGGGTACGGAGGCTCCGACGGGTACGCGAGGGGTCCTTTCATGCTTGAAATCAGAGGCAATTTCGCGTGTCACGGCTTCGTGGGAAGCTCGACGACAGCAAATCTCCCTGGACCTGTGGATGTGCTGAACAGGCGTTAGGGACACGACGTAGGGTTACGCAGGTGTCCTTGGCTCTCTATCGAAAGTATCGCCCCGGTCGGCTAGCTGACGTCATCGGTCAGGAGCATGTGGTCGAGCCGCTCGCTCGCGCTCTAGACAGCGATCGGGTTCATCACGCCTACCTCTTCTCCGGCCCGCGTGGCTGTGGCAAGACTTCTAGTGCCCGAATTCTTGCCCGTTCCCTGAACTGTGAAAAGGGCCCGACTTCGGAGCCTTGCGGCGAATGTCGGAGCTGTGTCGACCTCGCGCCGAATGGACCAGGCTCTCTGGATGTCATCGAGCTCGATGCCGCCACCCACGGCCTGGTCGACGACGCCCGCGACCTGCGCGAGAAGGCCGTTTACGCACCCGTCTCCAGCAAATACAAGATCTACATCATCGATGAGGCTCATCAGCTGTCCACAGGTGCCTCAAATGCGCTGCTGAAGATGATCGAGGAGCCACCGCCGCACCTGCGTTTCGTGTTTGCCACCACCGAGGCCGACAAGATCATCGGCACGATTCGGTCGCGCTGCCACCACTACAGCTTCCGCCTGGTGCCCACACGGACCCTTACAACTCACCTGGCATCTATCTGCGAGTCCGAAGGCTTCACGGCTGATCCGGCCGCGCTCGCGTTGATCGCCCGCGCATCCGGGGGCAGTGTGCGCGACTCCCTGTCGATCTTGGGCCAGTTGCTGGCCGGTTCGGGCCCAGAGGGACTGACCGCTGCCGAGGCCGCGACCCAACTCGGTTACACCGACTCGTCCCTGATCGACTCGATAATTGATTCCATCGCCGATCGCGACGGCGCCAAACTGTTCAGACAGATCGACGAAGTCGTCGAGGGTGGTCACGATCCCCGGAGATTCGTCGCCGATCTGCTCGATCGTTTCCGCGATCTGATCATCGTCTCGCAAGTGCCCGACGCCGCCGAGGCCGGTCTGATCGAGGGCCCGGATGAGCTTGTCGGCGAGTTAACAGAGCAAGCGAAGAAGTTCGGCCCCGGAGAGCTCGCGCGCTGCGCCGATGTCATCAGCCGAGGCTTGAGCGAGCTCAAGGGAGCGACCTCACCGCGACTCCAACTCGAACTGCTCATGGCACGGGTCATTTTGCCCTCGGCCGACTCGGGCGCTGATTCCCTGGTCGCTCGCGTTGAGATCCTCGAGCGGGGTGCCGCCACCGGCGCTGTGCCCGTTGGACAAGCGCAACCCCAGCGAGCCGCAGGTACGGGATCAGCGACTGGCTCTGGACCGACCCCGACAGCATCCGTCCCGCCGCCAGCGCCACCACGATTGTCCGAAATTGCTTCTGCCTCGGCGCCGACCACAACAACGCAGCCGATCACCGCTCCAGCCAGCTCACCACCGGTTAAACCCGCTGCTGCGTCACCTGCTCCTGCAGTACCCATTGCTGTAGCCAAACCCCCTGTCAGCAATGGGCCGCCCCCACGACTTTCGCAAGTAGCGCCAACGACCGCGCCCGCACCAACCGCCAACAACAAATCAGGTCCACCGCCGCGGCTCTCGCAACTGACTTCCCAGGACAGCCAGCCTGATGGGGCGCCGCTGCCCCCGGAGCCGCCGACCGAGGACTTACCTCCAGAGCCCACCCAACCCGCAGTCTCAACAGCACAGCCCGCTTCGAAGCCTGCTGCTGAGGCCGTCACAGTCGAGCAGGTCAAAGCAATGTGGCCGGCGATCCTCGACGAAATCAAGGCTGACTCGCGTGTGGCATGGATGATGGTTATGGAGGCCACGCCGCTGTCAGTGACAGACGCAGTGGTGGTCGCGGGTCTCGACGCGCCAGGAACCGTCAAGCGCTTCCAGCAAAGTAACCACGGCGAGCGCATCGCCAACGCGATGAGCTCGGTGTTAGGCGCGCCGCTGACGCTAGAACTCACAGTGACAGGTAGCTCGGCCAATCGTCCGCCGGCAAACACAGCCGCCGACGTCAGCACCAGCGCAACCACCAAAGCGGCCCAAACCGAAGAAGACGTTGATGGATCCGAAGACGTTGATGATCTAGCTGGCATCGACCTCGTCGCTCGCGAACTCGGGGCCGTCACTATCAACGAATACGACGAGGGGTAGCCGGTGTTCGACGGAGCGATCGCAGACTTGGTGTCAGAGCTCGGTCGCCTGCCTGGAGTGGGGCCCAAGAGCGCGCAACGCATCGCGTTCTTCATCTTGCAGTCTGAAGAACCAGATGTGAAGCGCCTGTCCGATGCGCTGATTGCTGTAAAAGAGAAAGTCCGCTTCTGTATTGACTGCGGCAACGTCAGTGAGGAAGAGCGCTGCCGGATCTGTTCTGATGACCGCCGCGATCGCAGCGTTATCTGCGTGGTCGAGGAGCCCAAGGATGTGGTTGCTGTTGAGCGTACCCGCGAGTACCGCGGGGTCTACCACGTGCTCGGCGGTGCGATCAGTCCGATTGACGGCATCGGCCCGGAGAACCTGCGTATCCGCGAGTTGATCGCTCGACTTGCCGACGGCGCAGTCACCGAGGTCGTCATCGCTACAGACCCGAATCTAGAAGGAGAAGCAACCGCTACCTACTTGACTCGCATGCTCTCCCCGCTCGGCGTCGCTGTCTCGCGGTTGGCAAGTGGCCTACCTGTCGGTGGCGATCTTGAATATGCTGACGAGGTCACGCTCGGCCGGGCCTTTGCCGGGCGCCGACGGGTTGATTCGAACGCGGGTGGCATCTAGCGTGCCCCGATAGTGCGCACATACCCAAGACGGGTGGGACGCTAGACTTGGAGAGCTTGATCGGTGAGCAACGCGTCAGCATCCGCACCTCGCGGATACGGCGGCCCGCCGAAGACCAGCGCATCGTGCGAACCAACCACAGTGGAGTAGTCAGCTAATGGACGTGATCGTCCGATGGGCTTAGTCGTTCAGAAGTTCGGCGGATCTTCTGTTGCCGATGCCGACAGTGTGCGTCGAGTGGCCCAGCGAATCGTCGACACTGTTGCCAACGGTGATGATGTCGTTGCCGTGGTTTCGGCTATGGGCGATACCACCGACGATCTCCTTGACTTGGCAAACCAGGTCTCTCCCAACCCACCCGCACGCGAGTTGGACATGTTGCTCACGGCAGGTGAGCGGATCTCGATGGCTGTGCTCGCCATGGCCATCGCCGACTTGGGCTACCAGGCGCGCTCCTATACCGGCTCTCAGGCCGGCCTGATCACTGATGGGGCGCATGGCTCGGCAAAGATCATCGACGTCACGCCAGGCCGGATTCAAGAGGCGCTCAGCAAGGGTGCCATCCCGATTGTCGCTGGTTTCCAGGGTGTCTCGCAGACGAGCAAGGACATCACCACGTTGGGTCGAGGCGGGTCGGACACCACCGCAGTTGCGCTCGCCGCAGCACTAAATGCGGACGCCTGCGAGATCTATACCGACGTCGACGGAATCTTCTCTGCTGACCCGCGCATCTGCCCTGCTGCCAGCCAAGTCCCGTTGATCACTTACGAGGAAATGCTCGAGTTGGCCGCCCAAGGCGCCAAAGTGCTGCACCTGCGCTGCGTGGAATACGCCCGCCGATTCGACATGCCGCTGCGGGTGCGCTCGTCGTTCACCAACTCGCACGGAACGCTTGTGACCTCGCCGGAAGGCATCGACCAACTGATGGCTGAACAGGGCCTAGAAGGAGCTGTTGTGGAACAGCCGATTATCTCCGGTGTGGCGCATGATGTGTCCCATGCCAAGATCACCATTGTGGGAGTTCCCGATGAGCCTGGCCGCGCGGCTGTGGTGTTTGAGGTCCTGGCAGCTACTGACGTCAACCTGGACATGATCGTTCAAAACGTCTCCGCAGCGGGGCGCACTGACATCACCTTCACGTTGCCCATGGCCGATGGCGCGCGCGGGCTGGCTGCGCTAGAAGCTCACCGCGAGGAGATCGGCTTCGACGCCCTGCTCTACGACGATGCAGTGGCCAAGGTCTCCCTGGTCGGCGCCGGAATGCGATCTAATCCCGGAGTTTCGGCAACGTGTTTTAGGGCTCTGGCAGAAGCCGGAGTGAACGTTGAGATGATCTCGACCTCTGAGATTCGAATCTCAGTGGTCGTCCGGGCCGAGGACGCCACCCGCGCCGTGCGGGCCATCCACACGGCATTTGGACTTGATGCCGATGGCGAGGCTGTTGTCTACGCCGGAACAGGACGATAGCCATGTCGGACTTGACCAACGGTCTAGGCGGAAACGGTGACACTTTGAGCAGTACCCTCACCAGCCCAGCCGGCGAGGCCGTCGTAGCCAACGACGCTATCGATCGCGCCAACAAGCCAACCCTTGCAGTCGTAGGGGCGACAGGTGCCGTTGGCACTGTGATGCTCGACTTACTCTCCACCCGCGCAGACGTCTGGGGAGAAATCCGGTTGATCGCCTCGGCGCGCTCGGCAGGCAAGAAGCTCGTCGTACGCGGTGAGGAGATCGAGGTCCTGGCGCTTGCCCCCGAAGTTTTTGACGGCGTTGATGTGGCGATGTTCGATGTCCCCGACGAAGTCTCAGCCCAGTGGGCCCCCATCGCTGTTGAGCACGGTGCGATCGCCGTTGACAACTCTGGTGCTTTCCGAATGGACCCGGACGTCCCGCTTGTTGTTCCCGAGGTCAATCCTGAAGCTGCATCGAATCGACCCAAGGGCATCATCAGTAACCCCAACTGCACGACTTTGTCCATGATTGTGGTCCTAGGTGCTTTGCATCGCCACTACGACCTAAAAGAACTCGTCGTTGCTTCGTATCAGGCTGCTTCAGGCGCTGGTCAGGCTGGGATCGATGAGCTGCGCGCTCAAATCGCAGCGGTTGCAGCTGATGGCACAGTAGGTGAACGGCCTGGCGATGTTCGCCGGGTGATCGAGGCGGGTGGTTCTTTCCCAGCTCCGCTCGCTCTGAATGTCGTGCCATGGGCTGGCTCGCTCAAGGACGGTGGCTACACCTCCGAGGAGCTCAAGGTCCGCAACGAGTCTCGCAAGATTCTGGGCCTACCCGACCTGCGCGTCGCCGTGACCTGCGTGCGCGTCCCAGTGATCACGACGCACTCTCTGGCTGTGCATGCTGTGTTCGCCAACGAGGTCGACCGCGGGGAGGCAATTGACTTGCTCAACCATGCCCAATCGGTCGTGGTCGTGGATGATCCCGCCAAGCTCGAATTCCCCACCCCGATCGATGCTGTGGGCACTGACCCGACCTATGTCGGGCGCATCCGCAAGTCCGTCGATGAGCCGCGCGCCCTGGATCTTTTCGTCTGCGGTGACAACTTGCGCAAGGGCGCAGCGCTGAACACCGCTCAGATCGCCGAACTGGTCGCGTCCAACCTTTAGGCGAGCGTCCCTCCCGACAGCGGCTGGTGGCCCTACAGCGGCTCCGCGAGGTCACCGTCGCGATAGTGCTGTGGCATCTCCCAGGAGCCCCGACAATCCCGATCGGTGTGAAAATGGGCAGCAGCCGAATCGGACTGCAAACTTCACAACCTCACTAGATCGCCGCACCCTTCGACCAGACAAGCGACCTGGAGATGCGTACTGGCAGATGTTGTGGGCACGATGCGGGAGTGGAGTTGGGTGGGAGCAACAATCGTGCGGGCAGCATGGATGGACAACGAGTAGCCGATGCGCAAGAAGCCATGGGCAATGACGACAAACTCGTGGCGCTCGACGCCGGTTCTGAACCCGCTAGTCCTGAGCCGTCGAAGCCTAATGGCCCCATAGCCGGCGCAGTCTCGGGGATCAAGAGTCTGTCCCTTCTGCCCGTACGGCTGATGGCTCGGGTGATCGACCATTACGCCGATCGCAACGAGAAATTCGCCGAGTTCGTTGAGTTCATGAAGCAAGTCGATGAAGCACAGGGCAAACAGCGCACCGGGCTCGCCGCATCCGGTGCAGCATTCTGGTTGGTCATCGCGCTATTCCCGGCGATGATCGCTGTAGTCAATCTGTTTGGCCTCTTCATCCCTCCCGCCAAGGTTGCCACGGCCATAAGTAGCCTGACGTCATCAGTGTCCGGGACTGTCAGCAAAGCTTTGACCGGACAACTTCAAGACGTGGCAGCCGGCAGCCATCGCAGCGTCTCCATAGCCTTGGTGATCTCTTTGTTCCTGTCGATTTGGAGCGTCTCGGCTGGGGCCAGCAGTCTGGTCACAGCGATTCGCTTCTCGTACGGTCTTCGACCATTGAGTTGGGTCGAGGGCAAGAAGCGAGCGCTTGCCGGTGCTGTAATCGCAATCTTGGGAATCGGTCTTGCTGCGTTGCTCTTGGTCGCCGAGGCAGAGTTCCTCCGGGGTAAGCACGCGGTGGTGATCGGTCTGATCTCCGCGCTCACCGATATCCCTATCGTGATCGGGTGCCTCGCGCTGACGATCGCCGGGGTCTACCGACTCGCGATCGGCAAGCGCACCCAGTGGCGCCGACTCACCAGCGGTGTCGCATTCTCCACGGGTGGGTTGATCTTGCTCGCGCTCGGCTATGGTGCATTTTTGGCCTACTCGCGTGAGCGATACTCCGCGGTATACGGCGGCGTGGCTGGCCTGGTGTTTGCGCTGTTTCTCGCGTACCTAGCGATGCACATCGTCTTGATCGGGGCCGTCATCAACGCCCAGCGAATGGTCAACCACAAATGGTGGTTAGCCAACGGCGACGACGAGGTCGAAGAAGGGGACGGGATCGAACCGTCACCGGAAGTCAGGGATGTTAGCTCAGCGGATTTTCCCGGGATTACGGCCGAATCTAGTAGTGAGGGCCAGATCCCCTCGGCACGGCATCCCGAGACTGGTCAACTTGATGGATCGATTCGGGACGACGAGCGATCCTCCTAGCGGCGTAGCTAGCCAATGACCTAGAGGCCCATCGAACTACAGTGGCAACAGGCCGCGAATTGGCCTTCTGCGAGCACCCAAATTGGAGAAGAATATGTCCGAAGAGCAAAATCCCGTTGATGAGACAGACATCGTGCAGGCTGACGGCGCAAACGAGAACGCTGAGACTATCGACAACTCATCCTCATCAGCGACCCTCGAGACGGTTCAAGCTGACGACGGCACTGCTGCGGTTGTCAGCGACGGTGCTTACACATTGTTCGTTGCTGACTTCCCCGACACAGATGCCGCCTGGGAGGCTTACGAGCTGCTTAAGACCGTTGAGGATGGGCGTCACGTTGAGATCGAGGGCGTCGTTGTCGTCAAGCGGGATGAGGAAGGCAAGCTTGAGATCCAGAAGGCGACCGACCACAGCACCCGCAAGGGATTGACCTGGGGTGTCGTCGGTGGAGTTGTGCTGGGTGTCATCTTCCCGCCATCGATCATCGGCAGTGCTGTGGTTTTGGGTGCGGCCGGTGCCGCGACGGGCAAGGCTCGCCAGCTCCATCACCGCAGCGAAATCGCCGACCAGCTCGAAGACTCGATCGCCCCTGGGCACTCTGGCATTCTCGCGTTGGTCTCGGATCCGGGGGCTGTGGAGATTCGTAAGGCGCTTGCCGCCGCTGATGCCATCGTTGAGTCAACCGTCGATAAGGTTGTAGCCGATGACATCAAGGCTGCTGCCAAGGAGGCCGAGCAGGAGGATAAGGCCGCGGCTAAGGACGAGTCCAAGGCCTGATCGCCGGTATTTTGCTCAGTGTGAGCACCCAGGGGTCTATATGGCCATCTAGGTGCTCACACTGAGCACCTCGGGGTAGCGGGAGCCGTCGGATGCTGGCGCATCCTCCTCCCAAATCCCACAGTTACTTCAAGACAAAAGAATTTCCCAGGTATCACCCTGAGAAATTCTTTGGTCGGGGTAGCGGGATTTGAACCCACGGCCTCTACGTCCCGAACGTAGCGCGCTACCAAGCTGCGCCATACCCCGCAGCCAACGACCCGTCGGTCGATGAACTGACTGGCCGAGTCTACCTAGCCACCTTCCACCGCTGTGGTGCGAGGGTGAGCTGGGGTCAAAGTGAGCAGAGTCGCCTCAGGCGGGCAGGCGATCCGCACCTGGGAATAGCGATTGGTCCCTAGGCCCGCCGATACGTGCATTGGGGTGCCATGGTGATCGGAGAGCCCTTTCGCGCGCGCGCGGTCAAGGTCGCAATTGGTCACTAAAGCCCCGTAGCCGGGAAGGCAAATCTGGCCGCCATGAGTGTGGCCAGCCACAATCAGGTCAGGCCTATCGGCCGCCATCGCATCAAGTACTCGCAAATAGGGTGCATGCGTCACCGCGATGCGCAGGTCTGCTTTGGGATTAAACGGCCCCGCGACCTCGGAGTAGTCGTCACGATAGATATGTGGATCATCGGTTCCGCGGACATCGAGGAGCCGATGATCCACACGCAGTTCATCGCGTCGATTGTCTAAGTCGATCCAACCGCAGGCAGTCAAAGTGGATACGAGGTCCTGCCACGGCAAGTCGGGTTCATGGCGTTTGATCGGGCGGGGACCCCCGAAATATCGCAGTGGATTGATCGGGCGCGGTGAGAAGTAGTCGTTTGAGCCCAACACGAACAGACCCGGGAACTCCAACAGTGGTGCGAGTGTGGAAATGACCGAGTCCAACGCCTCTTGGTGGCTGAAGAAATCGCCTGTCGCAATGACCAAGTCGGGCTCCAGCGCGGCCAAGGCCCGGACCCAATCCTGCTTCTTGTGCTGCCCGGGTGTCATGTGAAGATCCGACAGGTGCAGGATTCGGAAGGGGTCTGCGCCATTTCGAAGTGCTGGGACCTCGATCTCGCGCAGTCGGTAGGACTGCGCCTCCCATAGCGCGTAGGTCAAAACTCCTGCGCCCACCAGTCCAGATGCACCTATGGTTGACAGGGCGATCGGCTTGGCACGGGACAGGAACGCACTACTGGACACCTACCCATGTTGGCATGAATGCGTAATCGAACCCACCTCGCAGGGCGCGAGGTGGTCAACGGCAGGATGGATCCATGGCAACAGACGTCAAGGCCCAGCTACGTACTGACCTCACCACAGCGATGAAGGCCCGCGATCAGTTGACTTCGGCGACTCTACGCATGGTGCTGACAGCGCTGACCAATGAGGAAGTTTCCGGCAAAGAGTCCAAGACCCTAACCGATGCAGACGTGGTGACAGTGCTCGGCAGAGAGGCCAAGAAGCGCCGTGAAGCCGCATCCGCCTATATCGCGGCAAAGCGCCCTGAGCTCGCCGACCGCGAGAATGCAGAACTTGGTGTGATCCAGCGTTACCTTCCAGCCCAGCTAACGGATGCTGAGATCACTGAATTGGTGAGTATTGCGATTGCCGATACCGGTGCCAGCGGACCGCAGGGCATGGGGCAGGTCATGAAGGTAGTTCAGCCGAAGGTGGCCGGGCGCGCCGATGGGGGCAAGGTCGCGGCTGAAGTGAAGCGACAACTGTTGAGCAGCTAGCCCGACTGGGCCTTAGCGGCCGTTTTGCCCATTAGACGTTGAACCGGTCGAGCTACTACTTGAACTGCTAGAGCTATTCGGCCCGCCACCGTGGCGCGCTGCCTCGAGGCCGTACTTTGCGTTGAGGTCGAACTTCTGACGTGGCTCGCCAGCAAGCGCCCCGCGCATTGTTTGTTCCCAGATCGGGCCCGCGATGGTAGAACCATGACCCTTGACGACGTACTCGCCGTTGATGTAAAGGTTGCGAAGCGGGTACTTCTGGCCTCCGCGGGGATCACCCACCCAGACCGACGTTGAGATCTGCGGGGTGTATCCGGTGAACCAAACAGCAGCGTTGGAGTCGGTGGTTCCGGTCTTTCCGGCGGCATCGCGACCGAGGGACAGATTCCCACCGGTTCGTCCTCCGATGCTTCCGTCGATCACTCCGGACAAGATTGCTGTTGTTCCATCAGCAACGCCACGGCTAACTGCCCGCTTGCAGTCGCCCTGGTTGGTGTACAGCGGACGCTTGGTTAGATCGGTGATTTCGGTAATTGAGTGTGTCTTGCAGTACATGCCGTGGTTGGCCATTGTCGCGTAGGCGCTGGCGACCGACAGCGGCGAAACCTCCATAGAGCCGAGAGTGAAGGAGGGGTAGCGCAGCAACGGTTGTCCATTCGCCAGCGTCACACCCGACCTCTCGGCGACATCAACAGTGCGGCAAAGACCTGCTTCACGCTCAAGGGCGACAAAAAATGTGTTGACCGACTTCGCGGTGCCGGTCCACATATTGAATGTGCCCGACCCTGTGGAGTTCTTCACCGTGTACGGCGCGTAGTAGTTGCCTTTGCATCCCCAACTACCGCCGCTGAAGTAGCGCTCTTGCGGACTGTAGATCGAATGATTAGGGCTAACGCCCTTCTCCAAGGCCGCCGCAATCGTGAAGATCTTGAACGTCGAACCGGCCTGCATGCCGATGGTGCCGCCGTCAGCGGCATTGACACCGTAGTTGTAGGTGGTGTTTCCGCGACCTTTGGTGCCCCAACTGCGGTCTTGCGCAAGGGCCATGACTGCACCGTCGCTGGGTTGAACCGACGCGACGGCAGTTGCCTTGCGGCTTGCGTCCTTGCGAGGGATGTGACTATCTGCGGCGTCTTGTGCCGCAGTCTGAGCTTTGAAACTCATGCCGGTATTGATGATCAGGCCGCCGCGCTTGAGGAGCTCGGCGCGTTCTGCGGCCGTCGCGCCATAGCGGCGGTCGTTTTTGATTTCGTTCAAGACGAAGTCGCAGTAGTACGGCATCTTGCTGACAGCGCAGCCATTGGCGCTGACTTTGGGGTGCAGGGTCTTCTTGATGGGGACGTTCTTTGCGGTCGACGCCTGGGTGGGCGTTATGTACTTCATCGCCACCATTCGGTCGAGCACGACGTTTCGGCGTATCTGGCTGATCTTCGGGTGTTTGGTGGGGTCGTAGCCCACCGGCTGCTGCACGAGGCCGGCCAGAGTCGCAGCTTGGGGCAATGTCAGTTGGTTAGCAGAAACACCGAAGTAACGCTTCGAGGCGGCTTCAGCCCCATAGGCCCCGGCGCCGAAATATGCGATGTTGAGGTACCCAGCCAGAATTTGCTGCTTGTTGAGCTTCTTCTCGATCGCCATGGCGTAGCGCATTTCCTGCAATTTGCGGCTCAGGGTGCGCTCACGGGCCTGTTCGAGCTCTTTCTTGCTGCGAGCACTGGTGATGAGCATGTTGCGCACGTACTGCATAGTGATAGTCGAACTTCCCTGTTGGACATCACCGGCGGACGAGTTGGCCACAGCTGCACGCACGGAACCCTTTAGGTCCACACCGTGGTGTTGGTAGAAGCGGGAGTCTTCGGTCGCGACAGCTGCTTGCTGAAGCAACAGGGAGATCTTGGACAACGGCACGACAATACGGTTCTCGTCGTACAGGGTCGCGATGCGCTCGCCGTTGGAGGCCACGATGTAGGTTCGTTGGGGCAGCGGCATGGTCTTTAGCTCGGCTGGGAGAGACTCGAAAGTCGCGGATGCTTCCTTAGTTGCGAACGCAGCCGCGCCTACCAGCGGGATTCCCATCGCTGCCACGACAACTCCGGCAAGTGCGCTCACGCCCACGAATCGGCGGGTATTTGCGAACTTGCCCGAAGGAGGACCTGGAACGGTAGACGGCGAACCCATGAGAGAAGGGTAAGCGCCGTTTTGAAGTATTGACTCCTCGGAGGGTCAATTGGACGAGGAGACTTAGCCCGGTAGTCCAAAGTGACTATGGAATTTAGTCCTTATCGACCTTTTAGTTACCTGAGAGTGAACGTACGGTTACCCGACGCGTAAGAAACATGACGATTTGACCACAGCAAGTGGACACGGTAGTGACCAGGCGCCTTCCCCGTCGCCTGCTTGCTCCGTTGAATGTGAAGGATAACGATGAAGTGGATTGCTGATTGGCCCGCACGAGCCGCGTGTCGCGGAATTGATCCCGACAGGCTCTTCGTTCAAGGGGCAGCACAGAACCGTGCCAAGACAATTTGCGGTGGATGTCCAGTGCGTACTGAGTGCCTGGCTGATTCATTGGACAACCAGATTGAGTTCGGCGTTTGGGGCGGCATGACCGAGCGTGAGCGTCGAGCGCTATTGCGACGACGTCCAGATGTGATGTCGTGGCGCGAACTGCTCGAATCAGCTCGTTTGCAACACAGCGCATCAGACCCGATCGAACTCCCACGCCAGGCCAAGCCTGTCAGCGTGGAAGCTCGTCAGCGAGCTGCTGTCTAGTTCGGTTCAGATTTCTATTACGCGGGGGTTATCCCTGTCGTAACCCAGAACGCGTCGGCACCTAGCCGGCGCGTTCTGGGTTAGGTCTACTAATACCGCTGCTTGTGGACCGTGTCGGCTACTGCGAGCTCATCCGATTGCTAGAGAATCGCCGATCTCACGCAAACCGTCGAGGTCATGGACGTCACCAGGCAAAGCACCGACAGCGACGACGGGGACAGTCGGGTGCGCCGAGCAGAACCGATCGACGAGACCGCGTTGGCGACGCGAGGACTGGATTTTTCCTGCATGCAGTCTGAGGAGCTCAGAAGTGGTCATGTCCTTGTTGTTGTCCTCAAGGTGCTCGGCTGCAGCTAGTGCTGTCTCGGCCGACAACTCTGGAAGCGGCACGAGCTGCACCCGATTGACGACCAATCCCGCGAGCGGCATCTTCTCCCCAGCAAGGCGATCGACGAAATACGCGGCCTCGCGCAGCGCATCTCGCTCTGGTGCGGCGACGACGACAAAGCGAGTGTCAGGGGATTGGAGCTGGGTATAGGTCGACTCGGCTCGGGCACGGAAACCGCCAAACAAAGCGTCAAACGATGTCACGAACGTTTGCAGGTCCCTGAGCATCTGCGCACCGATGATTTTCGTCATCACACCAGAGAAGACACCGAATCCAGCGGCCACTACCCGCCCCGTAATTCGACCTGCTCCACGAGCGGGCACGCTGAGTAACTTCATCAGCCGACCATCGAGGAATGATCCCAGACGCTTGGGTGCATCGAGGAAGTCCAGTGCCGAGCGGGACGGCGGAGTATCGACGATGATCAGATCCCAGCGACCCGATTCTTGCGCTGATGCCCGAAGTTGGCCGAGCTTCTCCATCGCCATGTACTCCTGCGTACCCGCGAATGAACTCGATAGTGATTGGTAGAAGGGGTTATCCAAGATCGCTTGAGCGCGCTCGGCATCAGAGTGGCTCATCACAATCTCGTCGAACGTGCGCTTCATATCCAGCATCATCGCGTCGAGGTGGCCAGTGGACTCGGCCGCCTCAGACTTCTCAGATGCGGGCTTCTCGCTGTCGGGACCCTCGCTGTCGGGACCCTCGCTGTACCGCAGGCCCTTCACAGTACGTGGCGTGTTGTCGAGTTCGGTAAGGCCCATCGATTGCGCGAGTCGTTTGGCCGGATCGATTGTCAGCACGCACACCTTGCGTCCCTGTTCGGCCGCACGAAGGCCCAGGGCTGCGGCGGTTGTCGTCTTACCGACTCCTCCGGACCCGCAGCAGACGATGACGTGAACGTCGGGATTCGCCAGGAGGCCATCGATGTCGAGGTCGGGGGCGCCCTCTGGAACACAAGCGCGCGCTGAAGCTTGCGGGTACGCGGTCTCGGATGTCTTGGAAGTCTCGGAAGTCATTGGGCTACTCCTTCGGCGCGCAGCATTCGTGCCAGGGCGTAGAGCCCGCCGAGGTCGACGCCGCCGGTGAGTTCGGGTAGTTCGTAAATGGTGTGGCCGCAGTCGTCAAGCCGGTGGCGCTCATCGCGTTCAAGTTGGACCCGCTGAGCATGGTCGGCAGCCTCGTCGATAAGGGCCGCCGTGATTTCTTTGATCTTCAGGTGGCGCGGAAGCGAAGTGGTCGCAAGTGAACTCTCGATCTTGGCCGCGTCGAGCGTCCCTTCGCGAGCGGACTGCAGTGCGGACTCGTCTAGGCGAGGCTCGCGCAGCATATTCACTATCACTGCCCCGGCAGGTAGCTGATTCACCTTGAGGTCTTCAAGACCGTCCAAGGTCTCTTGGACTGGCATCTCCTCGAGCAACGTCACGAGGTGGATTTTAGTCTGCGGTGATTGAAGCACTTCCATCACCGAATCGGACTGCTTCTTGATAGGGCCCACTTTTGCCAGGGAGCCGACCTCGCTGGTCGCATTGAGGAATCGAGCGATTCGACCGGTAGGTGGTGCATCGAGAACGACGGCGTCATAGATCGGTTGGCCGGACTCGTCCTTGCGCCTAACGGCCTCCATCGCCTTGCCAGTCATCAGTACGTCGCGTATGCCGGGGGAGATAGTCGTAGCGAAGTCCATTGCGCCGAGTTTGCGTAGGGCAGTTCCGGCGCGACGCATGTTGTAGAAGAGGTCGAGATACTCCAGGAACGCGGCTTCTGGGTCGACAGCCAGGGCATAGACCTCGCCTCCGTCGGGTGCGATGGCGATATGGCGCTCTTCATAGGGAAGCGGTGGCACGTCGAACATCTGAGCAATCCCTTGACGGCCTTCGACCTCCATCAGCAGAATGCGGCGACCGCCGGTTGCTAGCGCAATGGCGAGTGCGCTAGCCACGGTGGTCTTTCCGGTGCCGCCCTTGCCAGACACCACGTGGAGGCGGACTTCGGCCCAATCACCAGCTATCGGGGGCCGAGGCGGCAGGGCAGGGGTGTTGTTGCGTTTAGACACACTCTCAGAGTATCGGCAGGTGGGGGTTTGGCTCTTGGGTCGCTCGGGCATTAGGGGTTTTCGGTGGATGGAGATGGCGGTGATTGTGTTTGCTGCGATGCCTCGAACATCTGCCGATACGGGGTTGAGCCGGCAGTGGTGCTTGAGTGGATATGCCTGTTGGTGCTGGGCAAGATCGGCCCATGGCTAAGTTTGTTGGTGGGAAGCGGTGTGTGTATATCCGGTAGGGGCTTCGCTGGTAGCGGGGGTGTTTTTCTTCAGCGCGCTCACACCAGTGTCGGCCACCGGTCCCGGGGCCACCTTCGCGGCGCAACCCGCCCCTGCGACCGGCACATATCCACGGTCGGTGGCGTTGGGTGATGTGAATGGCGACACCAAACTCGACATGGTCACCGCCAACAGCGGCGCCAACAATGTGAGTGTGTTGTTGGGTAACGGTGACGGCACCTTCCAGAACCAAACCATCAACTTAGTCGGCACTGGGCTGCTGCGGTGATTTCGGACAGTGGATTTGATGGATTTTCTTATGCTGCCGTGGCCGGCTGGTTGTAACCGTAGTGCACGTCGTGGGGTGTCTTGTAGTCGAGCGCGGAATGGCGGCGCCGACGAGTGGCGGGACAAATATCCGGCTATGGTCGCCCATGTGGGAAAGGTCCTGGACAGAGTTCGTGCCGTTCACAACAGCAGCCCATTGCGGGATGCTGTTGTGGGGGTGGGTGCTCGGGCGCATAGGGTGGGCGCATGAGTGAGAAAACTGCTTGGGAATACTTGACTGCGCCGTTGTTGATCCATAACACCAAGGCGATCTTGGACAACTTCGGTCTTGATGGGTGGGAGTTGGTGCAGGTCGTCAGTGGGCCCAATTCCGAGAATCTGGTTGCCTACTTCAAACGCCCTAAGGCCTAGATCACGATGAGCTCGGTTGTTGCTCGCCTTGCTGAGCTTGGGTTGGTGTTGCCGAGCGCGCCCAAGCCGTTGGCAGCCTATGTGCCCGCTGTGCGCAGCGGGGACTTAGTCTTCACGGCGGGGCAGTTGCCGTTGCGCGACGGACAGTTGATCGCCACCGGGCTCGTGGGCGCGCGGGTCGACCCGTCCGTGGCAAAGGAATGCGCAGCTCAGGCAGCACTGAACGCACTCGCTGCGATCGCGACAGTTGTCAACCTCGAGCAGGTGACGGCCATCGTGAAAGTGACAGGCTTTGTTGCCGGGGTGGATGGATTCACTGATCAACCTGCAGTGATTAACGGAGCTTCAGAACTGCTTGGTGCCTTGTGGCCTGCCGGGCACGCTCGCAGTGCCCTCGGCGTTAGTTCGCTGCCAATTGACGCACCGGTTGAAATTGAGTTGATTGCTGAAGTCAGGGGCTGAAATGGCCGGTGAGTTACGAATGCCCAAGCACCTTCTTGAGCGGGCCAAGCAGCTTGCTCAAGACAAGAAAGACGGCCGGGTGCCTCCAGCATTGCGAGCAGCAGCCACGGTCGTGATGGTAAGTGACTCGCCCGATGGGCTGCGCGTGTACCTGCAGCGACGGGTGCCCACCATGGCTTTCGCGGCAGGGATGTACGTGTTCCCAGGTGGGGCAGTCGAGCCAGCCGATGAGCAGGCCTCGGCGGAATTGTTCCAGACTGCGCCGCCAGACTCGATCCACTCCGATTCGCTGAGGGTCGGATCCGATGCTCTGGGCTATGACACCCTTGCCGCCCGGTTCGCCGCAGTCCGGGAGACCGCCGAAGAGACCAGCTATGACATCGGGGACCCGTTGGAACTGAAGTACGTTGGCCACTGGGCGACCCCCGAGGTCGAGGATCGGCGCTATGACACCCGCTTTTATGCGGTAGCAGTGACTACTGAATCGCAGGTTGTCGAGAACTCAGGCGAATCAGATGCCGACAGGTGGGTCACCCCATTGCAGGCGCTGAAGGAGTCACGCTCAGGGGAAATGAAGATGTTGCCGCCGACGGTGGCCACACTTGCCGCATTTGCAGATATGGCCAAGCAGGGGTTCGGTGCGCAGGAAGCGATCGAGCAGATTGGCGCCCGCCCGGTGATCCCGTTGATGCCCGCGGCAGTCGCGGCCCCCGAAGAACCGGGCGGTATCGCTTGGGCATTACTTGATGTTCGAACCAATACTGAAGTTGCGCGCTTGGCCTCGCCCCCGGCAGGCTCAGAAGTTGAAGGCTCCCGCAGTGGTGAAGCTGATAGCGCTTCGGGAGCCGACCCAGAGGCGGCACAGTGACCGGCTGGATCGGTCAACCTGGTTCAGCCGGTGAGTGGAACGGCGGCGTGGCCACTCAACGAGCAACGTGTGTTCTGGCACCCAACCCCGGCCCTATGACGCTGGATGGCACCAACACCTGGCTGATCGCCGAACCCGGCTCCGGTCGTGTCGGCATCATCGACCCCGGCCCCGACGATCCCGCCCATTGGGAGCAAGTCAAGGCCGTCGTTGATCGACTCGACCTGCGCATCGACACCATTCTGCTTACCCACGGCCATCACGATCACAGCGCTGGTGCTCGCCTGTTCGCCTCGCATGCCGGCTGTTCGGTGCGCGCGTTGGATCCAGCCCACCGACTCGGCTCCGAGGGCCTGGCCGATGGCGAGGTTGTTGAAATCGGCGGCGCTGAGATCCGCATTGTGGCTACACCAGGACACAGTGGTGACTCGTTATCGATGCTTCTCGTTGGTGATCGCGCGATCTTGACAGGTGACACGATCTTGGGGCGGGGCACCACCGTGGTCGCCTACCCCGACGGTCGTCTTGCCGACTACCTGGACTCGCTGGCTCGATTGGAAGTTTTGGTCGCCGAATTTCAGCTGACCTCGATCTTGCCCGGACACGGCCCAACGTTGGACGACCCAACTGCCGTTATCGAGGCATACATTGCCCATCGTCAAGAGCGTCTTGAGCAGATCCGCACCGCGCTAGCAAGTCTCGATGTAGCAGTTCAAGACCGGCCGGCATTGGCTCAGACTCTCGTGGAGACCGTTTACGCCGATGTACCCAAAGTTGTCTGGCCGGCTGCTTTAGTCAGCGTATATGCGCAGTTGGAGTATCTGCTCGGCTGACGCTAGTGAGCTCAACGCCCTCGCAAATAGTGAACGGGCAACACTTTGTTCTACTTGGAACTTGGTTCTACTTGGAACGGCGGTCGAGGCGCTCGGGGTCAAGTAGAACAACTGAGCGAGACTCCAGCCGTAACCACCCACGTGCGGCGAAGTCAGCCAGTGCCTTGTTGACAGTCTCGCGACTTGCACCGACAAGCTGTGCCAACTCTTCTTGGGTCATGTCGTGAGTCACGTGAAGACCGTCGGGCAGTTGCCGGCCGAATTTGTCGCCGAGCTCTAGCAGCGTCTTAGCAACACGACCGGGGACGTCGGAGAAGACCAAGTCGGCCATCTGCTCGTTGGTACGACGCAGCCGTTGAGCCAACGCGCCTAGCAACGCTTCGGCGACCTCGGGACGTCCTGTCAGCCAGGGGCGCAGGGCAGCATGGCCTAGTCCCATCAGTGCCACGTCAGTCAGGGCAGTAGCCGTCGCGGTACGCGGTCCTGGGTCGAAGAGGGAAAGTTCGCCGAGCAGCTCGGCTGGACCGAGCACAGCGAGCAGGCTTTCGCGGCCGTCAGCTGAGGTGTGGCCGAGCTTCATCTTGCCTTCGGTGATGATGTAGAGCCGCTCACCACGCTCACCCTCGTGAAAGAGGATCTGGCCTTTGCTGAGTTGAACAGAGTCCATCGAGGCCCGAAGTGCTGTAGCCGCTTCTTCATCTAACGCGGCGAACATCGGAGCCCGACTGAGAACGTCGTCCACGTTTAACCCTTCGCTTGCTGTGTGCAGGCACTACCGAGGGTGCAATGCCTACCGCGTGCAGTTGTCTCAGGAACTGGCAGTGAGCACATTTGCCGCAGCGCAGAACCCAACACAAATCCTTCGACTAGTGAAGACTCTCAGTCGATTGACTCGCTGTCCATTCTGGCGTAACACACGGTGAGCATGCGTGCCAACACTCCGCAGAGGGAAAGTAAGGTCACCAACGCCAAAACCAAGAGACCGCGCCAGTCTAGGGATATCTATAGCGGTTGCGGGCGGGAAGAGCGTGATGGGAGTGCTGTGAGTACCAACTCCGGATTCGCTCTGTATCGACTGACCAATTCAGCGGTGGCCGCATCGATCCCGTCATGCAATTCGTTTCGGCGCTTGGACAACTCCCGCTCGGCCACGACCAGTTGCTCCACGAGATTGCTGTCGTTGTCTAGATCGTCGTCCATCCGATTCCACAAGCTACCCAAGCCTGCAACGTTAGGGATATCGCCGAACCCCGATTGAACATCCATCAAGACTTTGCGGTTGTTGTTGCCCAGTTGTTGGGACAGGATCCGCTGCAGGCCCTCGATACTCGCGCTTCGCTTGAGTGATCCGTCGCGCACAAGGTCGAGGCGAGCCTGAATGATCCTGCGCCAGTAGGAGACCTGGTTCTCCAGCTTGATCATTGTCTGACGAAGCTCGCGTAGTTCAGCTAAAGGCACGCTGGCGATATCGACACCGTTGACGACGACGGTTTGGGTTTGTTCGCTGCCTTCACCAGGTATGTATCTCTCCTTGCCGGGACCAGCAACCGGTTCGCAATTGCGCTGTACGGGCAGGCGTAAGTCGTCGGCACCATCGCCAATATCGGCGCACTCCGGCATTTCGCCCCACGAGGACCCAATCATCGGCACATCCTTTGAACGAACTGACGTAAGTCAATTCCCAGCCCGGCAGACCGATGTTTCGGTTCGCTCCGGTCGTACATATCCGCTGTAGCTATCGGCGTTGCCTGGGTAATACCTGAACCGGTGAGTAGCCCTTTCGGGTGCAACGTAGGCTGAACAGGTGGTAGTCAAAGCCGATGTGTCGCACACCGCACTGGTGCGTCGCGCCCGTCGAATTGGGCGAATACTGGCGCAGACCTACCCCGATGCTCACTGTGAACTCGATTTTGAGAATCCGCTGCAACTTCTCGTAGCCACCATCCTTTCGGCGCAATGCACCGACGTACGAGTCAACCTGGTGACGCCGGAATTGTTCGCTCGATACCCAGATGCGTGGGCATTGGCGGGGGCCGATCGCGCCGAGCTTGAAGCGTTGATTCAGTCGACTGGATTCTTCCGAGCGAAGAGCAATTCGCTACTCGGGATGGCACAGACTCTCTGCCAGACATATGACGGGGCGGTACCAGGGAAACTGAAGGATCTCGTCACCTTGCCAGGTGTGGGACGCAAGACGGCCAATGTCGTGCTCGGTAACGCATTTGACGTGCCCGGGATCACCGTCGATACGCATTTCGGCCGCCTCTCCCGACGCTTTGGCTGGACCGAGGAAACCGACCCTGTGAAGGTCGAATCCGAGGTGGGGGCACTGTTCGCGCGCAAGGAGTGGACTCTTCTATCGCATCGGATGATCTTCCATGGACGGCGCTGCTGCACTTCGCGCAAACCTGCGTGCGGGGCCTGTCCTGTTGCTGGACTATGTCCCTCATTTGGGGAGGGTCCAACGGATCCAGAAGTTGCTGCCAAGCTCATTAAGACCGGGCCAGTTGCAACTGACCTAGTGCCGTGACCGCGATTCTCACCAAGCGGGTGCGAGCGGGCGCAGCAGCGGGCACAGTCCTAGCTGCTGCGCTGACGCTGACGGCTTGTGGTGCCGAAGACGCGTCTTCGCCCGCTGGAGAGCCGCTGGGAACATCGAGCCCAACAAGCAGCGAACAACCTCGCACCGGGAGCACAGCCGGCGCTAGCCCCGAGCAGGTCAGTGCTGCCAAATTGGCCGCATGCCCAACAACCGACCTCAAGGTAGCGCCTGTGGCCAATGGCCTACCGGATATCACGCTGCCCTGTTTGGGACAGGGCCCGGACGTTCGCCTCGCTGGATTGCGAGGGGTGCCTACCATCGTCAACATTTGGCAGTCCTACTGCGGCCCGTGCGCGGCTGAACTGCCGATGCTCGGCCAGGTGGCCAGGAGCTACCAACGCAAGGTTCGGTTCATTGGTATTGACCTAACTGACCAGCGCAGCGCCGCCCTCGATCTTGCTGCCAGAACCGACATGGGGTTTGCCTCGGTTCAAGACCCAGATGGCAAGACTCGATCCTCGTTGCGGGTCATCGGTGTCCCCACCACGTTGTTTGTCAGGCCAGACGGCACAATCGCAGGACGCAGTGCCGGTCAAATTCAAAGCACTGCCGAGCTGACTTCGATGATTTCTCAGTACCTGAAGGTGGGGCCGCAATGACCGACCACACGTCTGCGGTCTTGCTCAGCGAGTTGGCGCAGCTACCCGAGTTCTTGCATCCGTTGGCAACAAATCTAACTACGGCCGATCTCTCTGAGATCAATCGTTTCGCCCCTCCGGCTGACGCGAACGTTCGACAGTCGGCCGTCTTGATCCTCTTTGGCCAAGGCGAGCATGGTCCGGATGTGCTGTTGCTCGAGCGTGCGCAGGACATGCGCTCCCACGCTGGCCAACCTGCCTTTCCAGGAGGTGGTGCTGAAGATCACGATGCTGACTTGATCGACACGGCACTTCGAGAAGCTGCCGAAGAGACTTTGCTCGACCGAAGCGGAGTGTTGGCCTTCGCGACGCTTCCCGCGATCTGGGTGCCTCCTTCCGGCTTCGTCGTTACCGCAGTGGTGGCCTGGTGGCGCGATCCGAGTGCATTCGGGGTCGGCGATCCAGCCGAAGTTGCATCAGTGCACCGAGTGCCTGTCGCCGATCTAGTTGATCCCCAACGACGGGTGCGTGTGACACACCCGTCGGGTTACGAGGGCCCCGGCTTCGACGTGTCCGGAATGTTGGTGTGGGGTTTCACTGGGATGTTGCTCGACCGGATCCTGATGATGGGGCAATGGGAAAAGCCGTGGAGAGAGCAAGCCCGGATCGTGCCGTTTGACTCTGTTTCCAGGCAGCGACACAGCTCCCCAGCAAATTCACATGACCGACCTTCAAGTGACCAATCACCCTCAGAGTTTGCCGCACAAGAGCTTGAGCAGGAGCTTGACTTGTGAGCGTGAATCCTATCGACCTCCTAGTCGTCGGTGCGGTGATCATTTTTGCTTGGTCAGGCTGGCGCCAGGGTTTCGTCGCGGCGTTGGCGTCCTTCGTCGGTTTCATCGGAGGGGGTTTGCTGGGCGCGTTCTTGGCGCCCCTGGTATTGCGCCAATTCGGGCTGGGAGGCGCGAGCGGCCTCGCCGCAACGGTTGCCTTGGTCTTGACGCTGGCTGTGATCGGCCAGATCGGTTCGTCGTATCTGGGTCGGGAGTTACGAGACCGCATTACGTGGGAACCGGCGAAGGCACTCGACAACGTGGGCGGGGCAATCCTCAATGTCCTCGCTCTGGCCGTCATTGGTTGGATCCTCGCCTCGACAGCCATAGCGGTTCCGGGATCGCCTGTCGCTGAGCAAGTGCGCGAATCCAAGCTCTTGGCTGCGCTGGACACTATCGTTCCCGATCAGGCCCGCGACCTTGTCGCGAGTTTGCGTGGCATCGTTGATACATCTGGGCTCCCGCAGCTATTCGACAGCTTTGGAGTGCTACCACCTGCCCCGGTCGATCCACCTTCATCGGCTGTGGCACGTGACCCGCAAGTCCGCGCCGCCCTCAGTTCCGTTGTTCGTATCGAGGGATCGGCGCCCTCATGCGGGGCCGGTTTTACTGGCTCTGGATTCATCGTCGGGAACAATCGCGTCCTGACCAACGCGCATGTCGTGGCCGGGGTGCCCTCGCCGCGCGTCCACGTTCCGAATACTTCGGATGTCTATATGGCCACGACCGTCTACTTCGACCCACGCGTGGACGTGGCGATTCTGGAGGTTCCTGGTCTGAAATCGGCAACGCTGAAGATGGCCGGGCCGGTGGCACGGGGACAGGACGCCATCATCGCCGGTTACCCGGCGGGCGGGCCGATGACTGCCACTGCTGCTCGGGTCCGTGGGACGATCTCCTCTGACCTTGCTCGCGGTACTGACATCTATGGCAAGCCAGGCGTGGCTCGTGAGATCTACGCATTGCGCGGTATGGCTCGGCCAGGCAACTCCGGGGGTCCGCTGCTGCTACCCAACGGTCAGGTCGCTGGCGTGGTGTTTGCGCAAGCTCAGGCCGATCCACAGATGGCTTACGCATTGACTGCCGCGCAGGTTGCCCCAGCGATCGCCGCTGGAAAGGCGCTCGACACGGCAGTTTCGACGGGTCCGTGTTCTCGCGGTTAGTGAATTGGCCGAGCTAAATCACCGCTCTGGATCGTTCCAAGCAGGCGTCGTATTCAGCCAATCGACGATGATGTCGTTGACCACCGACGGGTTTTCTTCATAGATGAAGTGCCCGAGGTTCGGTAGCCGCCTCCACGCGTAGGGTGCATCGACGTACGTGCGCGACCCCAGTGCCGAGCGGGGCAAGATCGTGCGATCAACCGCGCCGTGCAGTTGCAGCACCGGCACCTTGATCGGTTGGGTTTCCACTGCTTGGGCGAAGCGTCGACCGTCAGGTCGCGGGATCGAGCGGACCGCCCAACGGTGGTACTCCAACGCGCAATGCGCGGTGTTGCCCTGTTGGAAAGCGGCGCGAAACATTGCCGACTCCTCGTCAGTTGGCCATTGCGGGTCCGCCGACCACTTCGTCAGCATGTCGGCGATGGACTCGGCGTTGTTGGCGCAGAGTTGACGTTCGGGAATCCAGGGTCGCTGAAACCCGAAGAGGTAGCTCGAGGCGTGTCGCTGCGCGCGGTCATTGCGCAAGGCTTCGCGCATTCGCGTTGGGTGAGGGGCAGAAAGCGCGATGAGTCGGTTGACAACACTGGGGCGAAGGGCTGCGGTGCTCCAGCCGAGCAGCCCGCCGAGTCCGTGGCCGATGATCGTGGCATCTTGGGCACCCAGGCTGCCGATGACTCCCGCAATGTCATCGCACAGATTTGGTATGTCATAGCCACGCGGCGGGTGATCACTGTCACCGAAACCACGCAGGTCGATGGCTAGGGCTGTGTAGCCGTTGTCGGCCAGCGCCGGAATCAAGTGCCGCCAGGTCCACCAGTACGTGGGGAAGCCGTGGAGCAGTAGCACCAAGGGGCCTTTACCGGCGCTAACCGCGTGGAAGCGTGCGCCGTTGGCAGAGACGTTCGAGTGGCTCCATGGCCCGTCAACGCGGATTGCCTGCTCAGGAGAAAGAGGGCCTGTCATCCGAGAAACCACTGCACTGCATGTCGCACGTCACTGGCTACCGAAGTAGGCACGCTCGCTGACTCCTGCGTACTAGTGTTTGATCTGGGCAGGAACCGCTGAAGTTGGCGCTTCGATGGGGGACTTGGAGAAGGCCTGCTTGGTCTGCTCGAACTGCGCCTTGGCTAATTCTGGACCCTTGACCTTCTTCACGCGCTTCTTGCCGATCATCGCGAAAATTGCAGCCAGAATGAACAGTACGAGGGTCACGATGCCAAAGGCTGCCCAGATCGGGAGGCCAAGTTGGACCATGACGTAGGCGATCGTCACGAGCAGAAACACCACACCGAGGAAGGCGATCACGGCTGCCACGACGAGCATGGAGATGCCCTCGACGGCTTTGTTGGCGCTCTGCTTGACCTCAGCTTTGGCCAGCTCGACCTGGGCCGATAGCAGGTTGGAAACGTCCGAGGTCGCGGTCGTGATGAGCTCGCGAACTGTCGGATCGCTGGTGATTGTCTTGGTCGTGGGCGTGGTCGTCATAGCGTCAGGCTAGCTCTCTTCCTTGGCGTGATGGCGGCTGCGCTGGAACAACGTGATGGTCGCGAGGATCGAGGCGAGCACCGAAGCTGTCAAAACGGCCAGTTTTGCTTCCGAAAGAAGGGTCGGATCGTCGCTGAAGGCTAGCTCGGAAATCAACAGGGAGACGGTAAATCCGACGCCAGCAACTAGGCCCACGGCACTGACGTCACGCCAACCAATTGCATCGGCAAGGGATCCGCGGGTCACCTTGGTGACCACCCAAGCTCCACCGAGGACGCCGATGGGTTTGCCCAGTACTAACCCCACGATGATTCCTAGGGCGACAGGTTGGCTCAGGGTTTGAGTGATGCTCAAGCCGGCCACGCTCACACCCGCAGCGAAGAATGCAAAAACCGGGACGCAAAAACCTGCCGAAAACGGGTGGATGAGGTGTTGCATTCGTTCGGCCGGTGAGTTTTCCTCGCCTGGGTCAAGTTTTGCCCGCGTCAGCAGACCTAGGGCGATACCAGCGACTGTCGCGTGTACGCCAGCGCTATGGATGCAGATCCAGGCGATCACTGCCAGGGGCACATAGACGACTGGCGAGGTAATTCGACGCTTCATGGCGTAGCCATAGGCGCCCAGCGCGACGATGCCACCTAGCAGCGGACCGAGCAAGATCTTGTCCGAGTAGAACAACGCTATAACAATGATGGCGCCGAGATCATCGACAACGGCGAGGGTAAGCAGGAAGATCCGAACTTCTATGGGAAGTTTGCGCCCGGCCACGGCCAACACGGCCAACGCGAAGGCGATGTCGGTGGCCATGGGGATTCCCCACCCGATCGGCTGCCCGTCATCACTGATCGAATTCAACCCGAAGTAGAGCAGAGCTGGCACGACCATGCCGCCAACCGCAGCCGCGACGGGGACGATCGCTGTGGAGACTTGTCGTAAAGAACCAGTCACGAACTCGCTCTTGAGTTCCAAGCCCGCCACAAAGAAAAAGACAGCGAGCAAGGCATCAGCGGCCCACGATGACACAGACAAATCCAGGTGCGCAAAGTGCGGACCGATCACCGTTGACGAGAGGTCCTGGTACTCCTTCGACCAGTCGGAGTTCGCAAGGAACATTGCCAGCGCCGCCGCACCTAGCAGCAGGGCGCCGCCGACAGTCTCGTCACGCAGCGCGTTTACAACGCGTGCCGGCGCTGCGGAGACGATGCTGGTGGACATGGTAGCTATCCGACCAGAATCTGCGCCCAATCGCAGCGTGGACAGCGCCGGAGGGTCGAGAAGTCTGGCGGAATAGCTCCGGCTAGACCCTGATCAGCGGTCCCGCTAGTCCTCGTCACTGGAAGTATCAAGCCCATCTTGAATCAGCTTCATCACTGCAGGGTCGGCCAAGGTTGTCACATCGCCGAGCGCGCGGTGCTCGGCCACGTCGCGCAACAAGCGACGCATGATCTTTCCCGAGCGCGTCTTCGGCAACTCGTTGACAATCATCACCTTGCGTGGCTTGGCGATTGCGCCGATCTCAGTTGCAACGTGTGCGCGTAGTTCCTCGACGGTGCCCTCGGAGACCTCGGCGTGAGCGCGCAAGATGACGAACGCGACGATGGCCTGACCTGTGGTTTCGTCGGTTGCCCCTACAACGGCGGCCTCGGCAGTCGCCGGATGAGAGACCAACGCCGACTCGACCTCAGCAGTTGAGATGCGGTGACCGGAAATGTTCATCACGTCATCGACACGACCGAGCAGCCAGATGTTGGCGTCGTGGTCATAACGGGCGCCGTCACCAGCGAAGTAGACGCCCGGCCAGCGCGACCAGTACGTCTCCAGGAATCGTTGCTCGTCGCGCCACAAACCGCGCAGCATGGACGGCCACGGTTCGTCGAGAATGAGGTAGCCACCTTCACCGTGTGTAATTGGCTCGCCGAAATCATCGACGATTGCGGCGCTGATACCGGGAACCGTTGCCATCGCTGAGCCCGGCTTGGTTGCTGTCACGCCCGGCAGTGGGCTGATCATGATGGCCCCAGTCTCGGTCTGCCACCAGGTGTCAACGACGGGGCAGTTGTCACCGCCAATGACGTGGCGGTACCACATCCAGGCTTCAGGGTTGATCGGTTCGCCGACACTGCCGAGCAGGCGCAGAGACGTCAGATCGAACTCTCCTGGGATCTCTCGACCCCACTTGGCGAAGGTTCGGATTGCCGTCGGGGCTGTATACAGGATGGTGATGCGGTACTTCTCGACCAACTCCCACCAACGGCCCTTGTGTGGTGTGTCCGGCGTCCCCTCGTAGAGAACTTGGGTGGTCCGGTTGGAAAGCGGGCCGTAAACGACGTAACTATGACCGGTGATCCAACCGACATCGGCCGTGCACCAGTACACATCTTCGCCTGGTTTGTGGTCGAAGACGGCGTCGTGGGTGTAGGAGGTCTGTGTCAAGTAGCCACCGGAGGTGTGCAGGATTCCCTTGGGATCACCGGTAGTGCCCGACGTGTAGAGAATGAACAGCGGATGCTCGCTGCCAAAGAACTCGGGTTCGTGTGTGGCGGGCTGCGCTGATAGCGCGTCACTCCACCAGATGTCGCGCTCGTCGAACCATTCGACATCTTGACCAGTGCGCTTGACGACTAGGACGTTGGTGACTGTCGGGGTTTGAGCGACGGCCTCGTCCACTGCTGGCTTAAGCGCAAAAGCTGATCCGCGTCGGTAGCCGCCATCGGCGGTTATGACGAGTTTGGCCTCGGCGTCATTGATGCGGCTGATGAGCGCTGCGGCAGAGAATCCGCCGAAGATCACCGAGTGAACAGCGCCAATCCGTGCGCACGCGAGCATCGCCACGACGGCCTCGGGAATCATCGGGAGGTAGATCGCGACCCGGTCGCCGGCCTGGACTCCCAGCGCCGTCATTGCATGGGCCGCCTGGCTGACTTCGCCTAGGAGGTCGGAGTAGGTGATTTCACGGGTGTCACCGGGCTCGCCCTCGAAGTAGATGGCGACTTGATCCCCGAATCCAGCGTCCACATGTCGATCCAGGCAGTTGACAGAGACATTGAGCTTTCCGTCGACAAACCACTTTGCGAACGGGGCGTTTGACCAGTCCAAAATCTGGCCCCACGGGCTGTTCCAGTTGAGGCGTTTTGCCTGCTCAGCCCAAAACCCGAGCCGATCTTCCTTGGCTCGTTCGTAGGAATCGCGCTTTGCATTGGCCTGGGCCGCGAACTGCGCCGAGGGCGGGAATTCGCGTTTTTCATGTAAAAGGTTCTCGAAGGCATCTGAAGTCACAACAGAAACGTAATCCACGAGGCACACTTGGGGTTCAGGAATCACACTTATGGACTGCATTCGGTGTGTCGGCGGGCGCAGTTCCAAGTCACTGAGACGATTTAGGTCAGATGGGCCGCCGAGTCCGGACATGAGTAACCCGTAGGGGGAAGTGCGAACCGTGAATAAACTGCCAGGTTGGGCCTTACTCGCCGCTGCCATCGCCGCGGTCGGATTGGTGATCTTCATGATCCCCGATTCCAAGCCGACCGCAGGTGAGGTTAGCTCAGAGACCGTGGCTAAGTTGGTCACTCCATCGGATAGTTCATCTGCCTCGCCGACGTTTCGCGGTGTAACTTCCCCTGCCGCGCCGCAGCCGCCTCTCGATCTCAACAAGCTCACCCCAGGACAGAAGGCACCGCAATTCGTGATCTTGTCCTTCGATGGTGGGGTGGAGTCCAAGACCGGGATTATGCAGCACTACTTGGACCTGGCCCAAAGTGTCAAGGGTCGGTTCTCCTACTTCATCTCTGGCGTCTACCTGTTGCCGGACAACAAGACGAAGTTGGTCTACGACCCCCCCCAACACCCACGCGGAACCTCAGCGATCGGGTTTGCCAACCCAGACTTGGTCGCCACACGAATTAACAAGCTCACTCAGGCATGGGCCGATGGTAACGAGATCGGTACCCACTATATGGGCCACTTCTGCGGAGCCAACGGTGTCGGCGCCTGGAGTCAGGCAGACTGGGCCAGCGAGATCAAGCAAGAGAATGACGTGATCGACAACTGGAACAAGTACAACCCACAAGCAGCTACTGCCGGTCCTTTGCCATTCGATTCTTCCGTGATCAAGGGGGGACGCACGCCTTGCTTGGAAGGCAAGCGCCCAGCGCTCTACAAGGCGATGGCTGCTGCCGGCTACCGCTATGACACTTCCAATAGCGGCGGCTTGCGCTGGCCCAAGAAGAACAAGTACGGCCTTTGGGACATCCCGTTGCAGGGCATCAAGGTCGCCGGTCTGGGTGACATTCTGTCGATGGACTACAACTTCATGGCCAACCAGAACGGCGCGAAGACCACTGCCGCACCGGATCGCTGCAAGCAGATCGAAGACCAGACCTACAACGCCTATCGCGACGCTTTAAAGGCCGTTGACGACGGCAACCGCGCGCCGTTGATCCTCGGCAACCACATGAACGAGTGGGTTTGTAGTGCCTACAAGAATGCGTTGACTCGCTTCGTGGAAGACACGCACAAGGACAACCCCGACGTTCGCTTCATCTCCACGATCGACTTGGTCAACTGGATGGAAGCCCAAGATCCTGCGGTCTTGAAGGCTTTGCGTAAGCAACCTGCCGAAGTTCAGTAGTTCTGTGCCCACTGACAAGCTCACCGCGTTGCTGGAACTCCCCGGCGTTGCGGAAGCCGCAGACAACGCTCGTGCTCGGGTCGATGCCTTGCTGTGGGATAGGTCTTTGCAGACCAAGGGCCAGGCGTTAGCCGCTGACGTGTCACGTCAATGTGCGCGCGCGAGTGCTGCGATCGACGGGATCGATGTCGCCATGACTGCATGGCAAACTGGTGATGCCTTTGACGACTCGCCAATCGGGCACGCTGCGGCTGGAATTTGGCGGTTGGAGACGAGTCTTCGCGAAATCCTGCCCGTCTGGAACACAGCTCCGCTACAAGCCCTGGCACGAATGCACAGCCTGGTCGCTGCTGATGTCTTGGCGCCTGAGGAGTTGGGTCGCCCACGTGATGGTGATGAACTAGATGACCCGCTGCGAATCAAAGCCGTGACTCCAGTGGCCATCATGAAGAAGCGATTGGCGGCACTCGCTGAAGTGATCACGGTGCCCACCGAGGCCCCAGCGATATTGCAGGCAGCAGTCGTGCACGGGGAACTTGTGGCACTTCGACCGTTTATCTGGGGTAGCGGCCCAATCGCGCGGGCATCGATGCGTCTGGTGTTGGCCAACCGTGGTTTGGATCCGGATTTCCTTGTGATGACTGACGCCGCTATGTACTCGATCGGGCGGCCCGGATACGTCGATGCGGTGCGCGCGTATATGTCGGCTACCGGTGACGGGGTGGCCAAGTGGCTCCGGTATTGCGCAGAAGCAACAGCTGTCGGAGCTCGTTTGTCCATTGATCGCCTCGCTCAGTTGCCCTAACTGGGTGACGGTCATCCTATGTTGGTAGAGACGGGTGAAAAAGAGGCGTTTGGCCCTTCCATTCCGGCTTTGCCAGGAGCAGAATCAATCTTGTTAGAAAGAAATACCGGACCGAGAACCCACGCGGCGCTCGACCCACGATAAGGGTGCAAGGCCAGTAGAGGGCCTTAATTCGCACGCTTGATCTCGCGGTCCAGGTATGGCTAGTGGCTCCCGCCTTTTGGTGGGGGCCACTGTCGTTGTGGTGCGGTTGTCGGTGCCTTCCTCAGCCCGCAGTGCGGCTAAGCCTTGCGCAGGTGACGCGCGTAAAAGGCCAGTCCGAGCGCCGCAGCACTTGCTGCTCCTGCTGCTGCTGCTCCCTTTTGTTGGTTGTTCTTGTGCCGCATCGCGACTGGCTTGCGGAAGTCCAGGACCGGCCAGACCCGCTCCTTGGCTAGCTCGCGCAGTTCCTTGTCCGGGTTGGTGGCAACTGGATGCCCGACTGCATCGAGCATCGGAAGGTCGGTGATCGAATCTGAGTACGCGAAGCATTGGCTCAGGTCGTAGCCCTCATCCTCGGCAAGAGCTCGGATCGCTTCAGCCTTCCCTTCTCCGTAGGCGTAGAAGAGGATTTCGCCTGTGTACTTGCCATCCTCGATGGCGACCTGCGTCCCGATCGCCTTGTCGGCCCCGAGCATCTCGCAAATCGGTTCGATGACCTCGGTGCCAGACGAGGAGATCACGATGACATCGCGGCCGGCTTGGTGGTGCTCGTCGAAGAGTTTGAGGGCTTCGGAGTAGACGATGGGTTGAATGACGTTATCCAGCGCTTCGCTGACTATCGCTTTGACGTTGTCGACGTCCCAGCCCTTGACGAGCTCTGACATGTAAGCGCGCATCTGATCCATTTGCGAGTCATTCGCCCCAGCCACGAGGTAGACGAATTGGCCGTATGCGCTCTTCATGACGTCGCGTCGGTTCAACATTCCACTTTGGTAAAGGGGCTTGGCATAGGCCAAGGTGCTCGACTTTGCGAGCAGGGTCTTGTCAAGATCGAAGAACGCTGCAGCTCGGGACACAGGAGGAATACTAGGGGGACGAGACGATGATCTGCGCTCCTGAATTGAGGCAGAACGCCTAGTCGACCTGCTCGATACGGCTGGTTTGCCTCAGATTGACCTAGTTCGGGTGTCATCTGGGCCAATTGGTGCGCAATTCTGGCGTAGGGCGTTGCATTTACAGATCGCCATGGTGCATACTGATAACGCTCGGTCACGTACCGACTACACCGACGTAACCCCCCCCCTCGTCGGTTGAAGACCCCCGCTCCCCCCAGCGGGGGTCTTCGTCGTTCATTAGGACGAATTCAGATGTCCACAGGCCCGGCGCTTCTTAGTCCCATCCACAGGAGCGCTCGGATAGGTCGGTGCCGGGATCGTTGTGGAGCAGGGTTAGCCCATGCCACCGCCAACAGCCCCGGCTTCGACCCAACCGAATTCAGCCGTGGGCCGCTCGCCGCTGTTTGCAACTGATGATCTCGACTTGATGGATGACGTTCTCCGTCTGAGTTCGGCGGCACAGATCGAACCGGAGGTCGCCGGATCGATGACTGCGCTGAGCGGACGCTGGTCGACAGCAGGCCTGATAGTCCTTGGCGCCGATGTGGCGCTGTCTTTGTCGAAGGGGCGACTTCCGGTGCGCCGTGAAGTGATCATCGTGGCGCGCGCTGGTGACGATGTACCGCAACTGTGGCGGGTAGCGGTTGATATTGGGGCCGACCTAGTCGCCATCATTCCCGAAGACGAGGGCGTGGTTGTCGATCGGCTCGTGAACTTCGGCGAGGCCGGGGTCGCGCCTGGGGATGTGATCGCAGTGGTCGGTGCGTGTGGCGGCTCAGGCGCCTCCACCGTTGGCGCTGCCCTGGCAGTCAGTGCCGCACGAACTGGATGTAGTTCGGCATTGGTGGACCTCGATCCACTCGGGGCCGGGTCAGACGTCATCCTCGGTGGGGCCCAAGCTCTGGGCTTGAATTGGGCGGACCTAGCCCAGACCAAAGGTCGCGTACCCACGCGAGCGATCAGCGACGGGCTACCGGTTATCGGCGGGGTATCGGTCCTTACCCGGGGTCCAAGGTCGACGCCACGGTTCTGGCCCGGGGCGGCTGGGGCGGCTGTGGACGCGCTCACCTTGGCTAACGCTTTGACTGTGCTGGACGTGCCGCGTGAATCCAGCGAGCACGTCAATGAGGCGCTGGCTCGAGCCCGGGAAGTATTGATCGTCGTTCCGCCAGACTTACGTGCTCTCGCCTCAGCCAGCAGGATGCTTGCATCAGGAATGTTGGTAGGTCGAGATCCTCGCGTCGTGATCAACTCGGTACGGCGAGGCGGCATGGCAAGGCCGGAGGTTGAGGTGCTCCTGGGTAGGCCCGTATTTGAGTTGATCTCCTACGACGGCGGGTTGACGAAGGACCTTGACGCGGGCCTTGCGCCGGCCTGGCGATCCCGCTCGACATTGCGTAAGGCCAGCCAGCGGATGTTAGCGGCGTTCGGAATCGGAGTCCCACGGTGACACCGCCGGGAGCAAGCCGGGATTCCATTTCCAGCTACGCACCTGAGGGCTTAGTCGATCGGGTTCGCGACCGGCTGGCCAGTGATGGGACGACTCCATCGCCAGCACGGGTCGCGCAAGCCTTGCGTGCCGAAGGCCTGGTCCTCGGGGACGGGGCGGTCCTGGAGATGGTTGTCGCACTCCGCTCGGAACTGGCAGGCGCCGGGCCTCTGGAGGCGCTACTGCGCGAGCCCAATGTCACCGACGTGCTGGTAAACGGACCCACAAGCGTGTGGATAGACCGTGGTCGAGGGCTGATTCCAGCGGGTGTGACGCTTCGCGATGAGTCAGCTGTACGTCGATTGGCACAGCGCCTCGCAGCGGCGGCCGGGCGGCGCCTCGACGACGCCACGCCCTATGTCGATGCCCGCCTACCTGACGGAACTCGGCTTCACGCGATCTTGCCGCCGGTCTCCCCGCGAGGTGCCTGCATCTCGCTGCGGGTGCCGCGCAAGCAAGTCTTCACCCTCGATGATCTGGTGGAATTGGGAACAGTTCCGGCCGATGGCGCGCGCTGGCTCTTGGGCTTGATACAGGCCCGTTGTGCGTTCCTGATCAGCGGCGGGACAGGAACTGGAAAGACGACGACGCTGTCGGCGTTGCTGTCTCTGGCGCCCCGCAGTGAACGGCTCTTGCTTGTTGAGGACTCCGGTGAACTCGACCCAGATCATCCTCATGTGGTCAGGCTTGAGGTGCGCCCAGCGAATATCGAAGGCGTCGGCCTAGTGAGCATGCGTGATCTGGTTCGCCAAGCCTTACGGATGCGCCCGGACCGACTTGTCGTTGGAGAGGTTCGAGGCGCTGAAGTCGTTGACTTATTGGCTGCCCTCAATACCGGACATGAGGGTGGTTGCGGCACTGTCCATGCCAACTCCGCTACGGATGTGCCTGCTCGTCTAGAGGCTTTGGCGCTCGCCGCAGGCCTGGGTCGGGAGGCTTTGCATTCCCAACTCGCCGCTGGACTAGACGCTGTGGTTCACATTTCCCGGGATCGAACTGGGCTGCGCCGTATCGACGGGATTCACTTGCTCGTGCGAGGCGCCGATGGATTTGTCGCCAGCCAAGCAGCCGTCAGCTTCGAGGCTGGCACGGTCGTGGAACATCCTGGGTGCGAGCAATTGCGCGACAGGTTGGGCTTCACCTGATGGTTTGGTCATTGCTGTTTGCCGGGACCGCGGGCGGCGCGGTGCTTATCGGGGCCAGAAGTTCCCAGTTCTTCTACAACCTCAGAGGGCATCGCGAAGGCGTGCCACCACCCCGACTCTTGCTGTGGCCCCCACCGGTGATTGTCGGGCTCCTTGCTCGGCTGTCCCGTTCGCGAGCGCAGGCCCGAATGCAGAGTGCCGTCCTAGAACTGGTCACCGGTCTCGCGGCTGAGTTGCGAGCAGGTCAGCCAGCTGGCATCGCCCTTGAGCGGGCGGCTGAGTCGCTCGCGGCGCCAATCTGCCCACATTCACTTGCAGCAGTCCGCCTCGGAGGTGACGTTCCGCGCGCATTGACTCGGGACGGGCACGAGTCGGGACTGCCGTTGCTGCGGTCGTTGGCTGCGCTGTGGAGCGTCGCGCAAGGTTCGGGGGCGGGGTTGGCGGCCGGGGTCGATCGCCTTGCTAGGACGGCCCGAGCTGGTGGGGAAGTCCGCAGGGAACTGGCGGCGCAGCTCGCTGGCCCGAAGGCTACAGCGAAGGTGCTGGCCGGGCTGCCGGCCTTCGGGATGCTGCTGGCCAGCGGGCTAGGTGCATCACCGGTCAGCTGGTTACTGGGAACTCCGCTGGGGTTCGTGGTTCTGTGCGCTGGTCTGGCGCTTGAAGTTGTCGGGCTCTGGTGGACACATCGATTGATATCTGCGGTCCAGAGCAAGCTTTCATGATCCCGTTACTGGCTGCGGTGCTACTTGCTTCGGCAATCGCGCTCGTCACTAGTCCAGGGCTTAGAAAGTCAAGAGCAGTCACTGTCCTTGCATCGCGCACCGACGCCACACAAGGCCCCCTCGCCGAATCACCCACTCCTGTCGATCACACGCAGAATGACTCGCGGCGGCGTTGGGCAGCCTGCTCCATCGCCGCATTAGGGGTCTGGTTCGTCATTGGTTCTGCACTGGGCGTGATCTTGGGAGTACTTGTCGCGGTAGCGGGCCCATGGGCACTCTCACGACTTGAGCCGAGTGCCGTTCGCCAGCGCCGAGAGCAGCTCAGTGCTGATGCTCCGCTGGCCGCCGATCTGCTCGCGGCGTGTGTCGCTTCGGGGGCGACAACTGTCGCTGCTCTCGAAGCCGTCACCAATGCCCTGACCGGCCCGACTGCAGAGGTGCTCGATGCCTGTGTTCAACGCCTAGCACTGGGTGCTGATCCCCGAGCGGCCTGGGGGGTCGTCGCTGTGGAACCCGCGTTGGCTCCAATTGCTAGAGCGATGATTCGCTCATCGGAGTCTGGTGCCCCGTTGGCAGAGGGCCTGATGATGCTTGCTGAGGAATTGCGATCACGCCGTCGAGGTGAACTTGAAGTCCTGGCCCGCGCGGTGGGGGTAAAGGCCGTTGGTCCCCTTGGGCTCTGCTTCCTGCCAGCCTTCGTTCTACTTGGGGTCGTCCCGCTGATTGGCAGCCTGGTCTCCCAAATGATGCGCTGATAGTCGGCCGTTTGCGTGGCCTCTCATCCACAAGCACTGGCTGTCCAGCCACTGTCCCCAGGGCACGAGAATTTTCGCCGCAAGGTTGCGAAAACCGCGAGGATTTCTACACGGCCCCATTTCGAAGTCCTCGCAATGACGGCGCCCGATATCAACGGCACACCGAGCACTTTGGGTCCGTAATCCATTCGCTGCGGTCGACACTTTCGGCCGCGAAACAGGAGGTAACGCATGTCCAAGCATGTTCGAAACGCCTTGGTCCGCATTCAGGATGACGCCGGGATGTCCACTGCCGAGTATGCAGTCGGCACCGTGGCTGCGGCGGGGTTCGGTGGTCTATTGGTGAAGCTATTGTCGAGTCCTGAAGTCCAAGACCTCCTTTGGAGCGTTATTCAGAAGGCATTCGATTGGCTGTTCTGAGCCAGCATCCGTGGGGTCCAGCGTCGTCGCCGGACCCCACGGCCGGGCAGGCTCGAATACCGATTACTCCCTTGACAGCTGACTCCGGCATGGTCACCGCAGAATTTGCCGTCGTCATGCAAGCAGTGGTCATCGTGATGGCGATGATGATGTTCGCCATCAGCGTCGGTGTGGCTCACGTGCGTGCACAAGAAGCGGCTCGAGTCGCAGCGCGCTCGGCGGCTCGTGGCGATGACGCCGATGCCATCACAGCAGCAGCACGACGTAATGCACCAGGTGCCGACGTGGTGATCGAGCGAGACGGGGAACGAGTCAGGGTCGATGTGGGTCTGAGCGTCGGCATACCCGGGCTCGGTCTGCACCTGGGTTCGATCTCAATAAACGCCCATTCGATCGCTCCCCAGGAGGACCCATGAAATCCCAAGACCGGGGTTCGGTAACTCCGATCATGATCGCGGCCATGGTCCTGCTGCTTCTACTCGGCACTGTCGGGCTCGCCGTGGCTCAGTTCGCAGATGTGCGAGCGAGGTCAAGTTCCGTCGCCGATCTGGCCGCCCTGGCCGGTGCTCAGGCGTGGTTAACAGGGGACCAATGCTCTCGTGCAGCTGAGCTTGCTCGCGCCTCTGATGCTCAACTGCAGAGTTGCGTTGTCGATGCCGAGGACGTCTTGGTGGCTGTCGCCGTCCCACCGCCCGGGGTTATCCAGCGGGCTGCGAGTGCGGCAGGACAGCGGGCCCCCGCCATTGTGGCGGTGGCTCGGGCTGGACCGGGAGCCTGTGACCGAGGGACCGTGAGCGCCTGCTGAGCGCGGCCAGCATGCTCGCCGGCGCCTCGATTGCAGGGCGCAACATGAGCATTCACTACAACTGCCCCGCAATCAAACGCGAATCTGTGTCAGAGTGATGATTCCAAACAGCTCGACTAAGCCACGGAGGCGACGGTGCAGATCTCGATTTCGACCCGGCAAAGCAATGACCACTTCGTGGTTGTGGTGTCTGGAGAAGTCGATGTGTTCACCTCTGAGGAGCTAGACGCGGCCCTCAGTAGCGCCATCGAGGAGGGCAACCACAACCTCGTGGTGGACCTGTCCGGGGTCGAGTTCTTGGACTCCACCGGCCTGGGGGTCCTGGTCAAAGCGTTGAAACGAGTACGCGAGCACGACGGCTCGCTGGCAGTAGTCGCAACCGAAGACCGAATCACCAAGGTATTTCGGATCACTGGGCTCGACTCGGCCATCGGCCTGCACGACAGTGTCGAATCGGCCGTTAAGGCCTAGCTCGTGGCAACCGTCAGCTTTCAATTTCCACCTTTTCCCGAACACGTCCGAACAGCTCGTCTCGTTGTGGGCGCGGCTGCCCGCCGCGAAGGTGTGGCTGAGGAGCTAGTCGATGAACTGAGGCTGGCTGTGGGCGAGGCGTGTACCTGCGCCGTCTTGCGCCACCAGTCCGCGGGACTGACAAACGCCGACATCACTGTCGAAGTTGAACAGACTGAAGCCGGATTCGCTGTCAGCGTCCGCGATGAAGTCACCACAGGCGCCGACTCGAGTTCCGCAGCGCTGCCCACAAACGGCACACGCCAGGACAACGAGTCGACGACCGATGTTGATATCGACGCGCTGGACTTCGACGAGGACCTCGCAATCGCGCTCATTCGAGGCCTCGCGCCTGTGAGCGACATAGAAGACTCAGTCACTGGACGCATCATCAGCATGACTTGGCCGCTGTCAAACAGAGTCAATTAGCACGTTGCGCTAGCTTCACGCGACCCGAGATACCCCTGAAACGGCTGTGATTTTGGGGTGGGGGTCTGCCCATCTGATGCGCCACGTAGACTCGCCGCCGTTAAGGCTGCCTGTTAGGAATCTGACAAATTTGTCGGTGACCGGCGCTGGGGGTTGGGGTTTCCACAGCGCTGCACATTGAGCAGGCGACTCCCCGTGAATCATTCAACCTAAGCAAGACAACTCGTACAAGTGAACCTTGTGACAAGGAGACGGCATGACTGCAGTCAGCCTCAGTGCTGCTGATGTCACTGTTGCGCTAACAGGCACCAACTACACCCTCGCGGCTGTGGTTGCGCTCATTGCCCTGTTGGCGCTCGTGGTGGCGCTCGTTTTGGTTCGGGGTGTCCTAGCGAACAGCCAGGGCACCGAAAGCATGCAAGAGATCGCGGGAGCGGTTCAGGAAGGCGCCTCGGCGTACCTCAGCAGGCAATTCAAGACGCTCAGCGTCTTTGCCGTTGTGGTGTTCTTCGTGCTGTTTCTCCTACCGGCAGACACGACCAGTGAGCGCGTTGGTCGCTCCATCTTCTTCGTCGTCGGTGCCGTGTTCTCTGGCATCACCGGCTACGTCGGCATGTGGCTAGCTGTTCGCGCCAACGTGCGCGTCGCGGCTGCAGCCAATGAATCTGGCGAATTGAAGGCTATGAAGATCGCCTTCCGTTCCGGTGGAGTCGCGGGCATGTTCACCGTCGGCCTCGGCCTGTTCGGTGCTGCGCTCGTGGTGCTCATCTACAAGGGTGATGCACCCAAGGTGCTTGAAGGCTTTGGCTTTGGCGCTGCACTGCTCGCGATGTTCATGCGTGTCGGTGGCGGTATTTTCACCAAGGCCGCTGACGTCGGCGCTGACCTTGTTGGCAAGGTTGAGCAGGGCATCCCCGAGGATGACCCCCGCAACGCCGCGACCATCGCCGACAACGTCGGTGACAACGTCGGTGACTGTGCCGGTATGGCTGCTGACCTCTTCGAGTCCTACGCCGTCACACTCGTTGCCGCCCTCATCTTGGGTAAGGCTGCTTTCGGTGACGTCGGCCTCGTGCTTCCGCTGATCATCCCGGCTATTGGTGTCGTCACCGCTGTGCTCGGTATCTTCACCGTCGCGCCGCGCGCCGGCGACCGCTCGGGTATGACTGCCATCAACCGTGGTTTCTTCATCTCTGCAGCGATCTCGGCCGTCCTGGTCATTGTCATGTCGTTCGTGCTGCTGCCGGCTCGGTATATCGACCTCAAGGGCATCTCGATTGAGAGCCTCGGCGTGAGCCTGGTCAAGATCCAAGCGATCAACCCGCGCATGCTGGTGATCCTTTCGGTCCTCATCGGAATCTTGCTTGCCGCATGCATGCAGGTGCTCACCGGTTACTTCACCGAGACCAACCGCAAGCCGGTCAACGACGTTGCCCAGTCCTCGCTGACTGGCCCGGCAACTGTCATCCTCGCCGGTATCTCGGTGGGTCTTGAGTCGGCTGTGTACTCGGCGCTGCTCATTGCAGCGGCGATGTATGGAGCGTTCCTGCTCGGTAGCGGTTCGCTGCTGCTCAGCCTGTTCGCTGTCGCACTTGCCGGTACCGGTCTGCTAACCACCGTCGGTGTCATTGTCGCGATGGATACGTTCGGTCCGATCTCGGATAACGCACAGGGCATCGCTGAGATGTCCGGTGACGTTGACGAGGCTGGGGCGCAGGTCCTGACCAACCTCGACGCTGTGGGTAACACTACGAAGGCGATCACTAAGGGCATCGCGATCGCGACCGCCGTCCTGGCTGCCACCGCATTGTTCGGTGCCTTCCGCGACACTGTCGTTTCTGCTGCTGCTCAATCACCTGAGGCGATCCAGAAGATCATCGGCGACTTTACGGCTGTCGGTCAGTACGCCGGCATCTTGGACGTCGCAAACCCGCGTAACCTCGTGGGCTTGATCATCGGTGCGGCTGTCGTATTCCTGTTCTCCGGTCTGGCCATCAACGCGGTCTCCCGCGCGGCTGGCGCTGTGATCTTCGAGGTGCGTCGCCAATTCCGCGAACACCCGGGCATCATGACCTTCGAAGAGAAGCCCGAGTACGCACGAGTCGTCGACATCGTGACTCGTGACTCGCTGCGCGAGCTCGCAACGCCAGGACTTCTGGCCCTGTTGACTCCGATAGCCGTCGGCTTCGCCCTCGGTATCGGCGCGCTCGGTGCATTCTTGGTCGGCACGATCGCGACCGGTCTGCTCATGGCAGTGTTCCTGTCCAACTCCGGTGGGGCCTGGGACAACGCCAAGAAGTTCGTCGAAGACGGCAACTACGGCGGAAAGGGATCACTTTCCCACGAAGCCACAGTCATTGGTGACACAGTCGGTGACCCCTTCAAGGACACTGCTGGCCCCTCGATCAACCCATTGATCAAGGTCATGAACCTCGTGGCACTGCTGATCGCACCGGCTGTCGTCGCTATGTCCCTGAATGGTCAGACTGCAGCCCGTCTCGGAATTGCGGCAGTTGCATTGTTGATCATTGTGGTGTCTGTTGTGATCAGCAAGCGTCGTCCCATCGCAGTCTCCCAAGACGACATGGGCGATGGCGCCAAGCCATCTGATGACCCAGACGCACCTGCTGGTGACGAGGTTGACGAAACTGCCCTCGATGAAGCGGTTCACGCCGCTGAGGTCGATGGCGGGATTCGCGAGTCTGACGGTCGACCGTAGTCACCACCGAAAGGGTTCCGCGGGCTCTCGTACCACGACAGCGCCTCCGAGCACCCACCACGACGCTGGCGCCCCGGGTCCTTCGCGGACTCGGGGCGCTTCGCCGTCTGCCGCCCCCAAACGGAGGGGGCGAGATCGGGCTCTGATGCGTCACAGGTATGTTCGCCAAGCGGAGCGTGCTCGCGACGATGCCCAGCGAACCTGGTCAATAAGGCGATGCTCTGACTTGCCCAGAGAAGTCTGGGTGGGTCTTTCTCACCGCGACTAGTGCCGCATTTTCCAGCAAGAGCCACCAAAGCTAGCTCAAGAGAAGGAGATCCTGTGCCCGCCAAGAGCGTCGTGCGCCGGCTCGTCATCGTGGAGTCCCCTGCCAAGGCCAAGACCATTCAGGGGTACCTCGGCGCTGGCTATGACGTTGACTCCAGCGTGGGGCACATTCGCGATCTGCCGGGCGGCGCGGCCGAGGTTCCGGCCAAGTACAAGGGCCTGCCCTGGGCCCGTATGGCGATCGACGTCGACAACGATTTCATGCCGATCTACGTCGTCAATCCTGGTAAGCGGGCCAAGGTGGCTGAGCTGAAGAAGAAGCTCGCTAAAGCCGATGAACTTCTCCTGGCCACCGATGAAGACCGCGAGGGTGAAGCCATTGCTTGGCACCTCCTGGAGGTCCTGCAGCCCAAGATTCCAGTTAAGCGCATGGTCTTCCACGAGATCACCCGCGATGCGATCCAGCAAGCCGCTGAGCAGACCCGCGACCTTGACACCGATCTGGTCGATGCCCAAGAAACCCGCCGCGTGCTCGACCGCCTGTTCGGCTTCGAGGTGTCACCGGTGTTGTGGAAGAAGATCATGTCCAACACGTCGGCCGGCCGAGTCCAGTCGGTGGCGTTGCGGCTAATCGTCGACCGCGAGCGCGAGAGAATCGCCCACAAGTCTGCCGAATGGTGGGACCTTGAAGCGCTTGTTGATCCCGGCTCTTTCGCTGCCAAGCTCACGGCAGTCGACGGCAAGCGGGTCGCAAAGGGCAATGACTTCGATGACCGCGGAAACCTGAAGAAGGCCGACGCTCTCCTTCTCGATACTGCGACAGCGACCACTCTGGTCGACGCCCTCAGTGATGCGACCCTGACCGTCGCCTCTGTCGAGCGCAAGCCCGGTACCCGCAAGCCGTACCCGCCATTCATGACCTCCACGCTCCAACAGGAAGCCGGCAACAAGCTGCGCTGGGGCGCCCAACGGGCAATGCGCGTTGCCCAAGGTCTCTACGAACGCGGCTACATCACCTACATGCGTACCGACTCCACCACGCTGTCCGATTCCGCGATCAGCGCTGCCCGCGCCCAGGCCGCAGCGCTCTACGGCAGCGACCACGTGTCGAGCGCTCCACGTCGCTACGAGCGCAAAGTCAAGAACGCGCAAGAGGCGCACGAGGCGATCCGCCCATCGGGAGACACTTTTCGAACCCCGGCTGAAGTCGCCGGCGAACTGACAGGTGACGACTTCGCCCTCTACGACCTCATTTGGAAGCGCACTGTCGCATCTCAGATGGCCGATGCCAAGGTCGCGACCACCACGATCAAACTGAGCGCACCGACTAGCGACAACCGGACAGCAGAGTTCTCAGCTAGCGGCACAGTGATCACCTTCCCCGGATTCTTGGCCGCCTATGACACCGGCGATGCCGAGGACTCCGACGCCAAAGACGGCAAGGACGCTCGTCTCCCCGCACTTGCCGAGGGCGAGACTGCGTTCCTGCGAACGCTGTCCGCTGAGGGTCACTCGACCAAGCCACCCGCGCGCTATACAGAAGCGCGCCTAGTCAAGGAACTCGAAGAGCGCGGTATCGGTCGCCCGTCGACCTACGCGTCGATAATCGAGGTGCTGCAGCGACGAAACTACGTGATCAAGCGCGGTTCAGCGATGGTGCCGACTTGGCTCGGATTCGCAGTGGTGCGCCTTCTTGAAGAGCACTTCACTGACTTGGTCGACTACGACTTCACAGCGAGCATGGAAGAAGTCCTCGACACCATCGCCTCAGGCAACGAGGAGCGCCTCGATGTCCTGCGCCGCTTCTACTTCGGCGGGGAGGGGATAGCGGGCAAGGAATTCGCCGGACTGCACGCGTTGGTCAACAACCTCGGCGAAATCGATGCCCGCGAGATCTCGTCCTTCCCGATCGAGGACTCCGGTATCTTCTTGCGCGTCGGGCGTTATGGCCCGTACTTGGACGACAACGGTCAGCGCGCCAACGTCCCCGAGGACATGGCACCTGACGAGCTCACTGAGGCCAAAGCCCGCGAACTACTAGCGATGCCCTCAGAAGACCGCGACCTTGGCATCGACCCAGACAGCGGCAACATGATCGTTGCTAAGACCGGTCGATACGGCCCGTACGTCACCGAGGTCATTCCCGAAGAGGCTCCAGCGCCGGCGCCTACCGATACCAAATCCGCCGCCGATCCCGACGCCAAGCCCAAGCCGAAGAAGCGAGCCAAGGCGAAGGTCAAGCCGCGTACTGGCAGCTTGTTCAAGGACATGAGCTTGGACACCGTCACCCTCGATGATGCGCTGCGGTTGCTGTCACTACCGCGCTTGGTGGGGATCAACCCAGCCGACGGCGAGGAGATCTTGGCTCGCAACGGTCGATTCGGCCCCTACGTCACGCACCTCAAGGAATCGCGTTCGTTGCCAGACGAGCCCAGCATCTTCACGATCACCCAAGAAGAGGCACTCGCGCTGCTGGCTCAACCTAAGCAACGTCGTGGTCGGGGACAGGCCGCGCCGGGAACGCCAGTCGGGCAAGACCCCAATACTGATCAACCGATCGAGCTCAAGGACGGCCGTTTCGGTCCATATGTCACCGACGGAACTACCAACGCTTCCCTGCGAGTTGGCGATGATCCGTTGTCGCTGACTCTGGACCGCGCAGTCGAACTTCTCGCTGAGCGTCGTGCGGCAGGTCCTTCGAAGAAGGCGGCTAAGAAGGCGCCCGCGAAGAAGGCAGCGAAGAAGGCAGCTGCGAAGAAGACCGCGAAGAAGGCACCTGCGAAGAAGGTCGCAGCTAAGAAGGCCGTTGCCCAATAGGTGGCGTAGACAGGCAACGGGCGCCCAGCCGTGCCTCGGCGGGAACCGGAATGACCGGTCGAGGTCAATGGCGGACCAGCTATGTGACAGCGTGGACTTGTGACTGTCGCTGCCAATGATCCCCCGCCTGCCTCAGAAGCAAAACGCGGCTTCTTCGTCGTGTTCGAAGGGGGCGAGGGTGCAGGCAAGTCGACGCAGGTTCGGGCGCTCGCCGAGCACCTTATGGGCGTCGGTCAACAGGTCACACTGACCCGCGAACCTGGCGGAGTGCCTTCGGCCGAAGCTATCCGGGCGCTACTGCTCGATCCAGCCAACACCGCCGTGGACCCGCGAGCCGAGGCGCTATTGTTTGCCGCTGCGAGGGCCGAGCACGTCGCTGGATTGATTGCACCGGCCCTGCAGCGCGGCGACGTCGTTATCTGCGATCGCTACATAGATTCCTCGGTCGCCTACCAGGGTTTTGCGCGCGGCTTAGGCGCTGAGCAGATCGCTGACATCAGCGCGTGGGCTACCGACGGGCTCCTGCCTGACCTCACCATCGTGTTGGATATCGACCCTCAGCTTGGCCTCATTCGTGCTGGGCGCGTCAGTGCGACACCGGACCGAATGGAGCAGGAGTCCCTGCCGTTCCACGAGCAGGTGCGAGAAGCATTCCTTCATCAAGCTGGCTTAGACCCCGACCGCTACCTGATCCTTCCCGCAGATGATGATCCACAGAAGCTCGCCCGCGAGATCATTGGTGAGATCAATCGTCGCTTGCTCGCCCATGGGTGACAATAGGCAAGTGACGGTATGGGATTCCATGGTTGGCCAGGCGCAGGCTGTCGCGACGTTGCGGGCAGCCGCGGCCGATGCCGCTTCGACTCAGCCCGGCTCAGCAATGACCCACGCCTGGTTGTTGACAGGCCCGCCAGGTAGTGGGCGCTCGACAGCAGCCACAGCTTTTGCCCAGTCGCTCGTGTGTTCCGAGCAGGGTTGCGGGAGTTGCTTGCAATGTCGTCTCGTTGTCGCTGGATCGCATCCAGACGTTGAGATCATTCGACCCGACGGCATCTCCTACAAGACAGCCGATGCGCGAGCCCTGGTCGCGCGGGCCTCCATGGCCCCGACCCAGTCCAAATGGCATGTGATCGTTCTCGAAGATGCCGACCGGTTGACTGAGACCGCAAACAATGTCCTGCTCAAGGCGATCGAAGAGCCACCGCCACGTGCTGTCTGGCTGCTGTGCACCCCGAGCGTCGAGGACGTGCTGCCGACGATTCGCTCCCGCTGTCGCCACGTCTCACTTCGCAGCCCTGGCGTTTATGAAATCGCAGACTACCTGGTCCAGACCGCCGGAGTCGATCATGCGACGGCCGTGTTTGCTGCCAGAGCATCGCAGGGTCACGTGGGTCGTGCTCGTGCACTTGCAGCAGATCACGAGGTTCGCAAACGGCGGCAGGCGATCTTGGCGGTTCCGGGGTCCCTTGATGGACTCAAAGCATGCATGCAGGCGGCCGCCGGCCTGGTCGACACAGCTCGCGCAGACGCTGCCGCAGCAACCGCTGATCTCGACGAGAAGGAAGAGCGCGAGCTTCGGATGGCGTGGGGTGAGGGGGCTGAGGGCCGGGGTGTCAAAGGTGGCGTGCGCGGCATAAAGGGCGCAATCAAGGAGCTACTGGACAAGCAGTCATCGCGTCGAACCAGGGTTCAGCGAGATCAACTCGACCGCGCCTTGATCGACCTGATCGCTTTCTATCGTGATGTGCTGGTGGTGCAGTTCGGAGCACACCAACCGACAGTCGCTGGCGTGGAGCCAGAAGGCTCGATCTCGCTGGTCAACGATGAGATACATACGTTGATCGAAAAGACGGCAGCCCTTGGCACGCCAGTGGACACGATGTATCGCATTGATGCGCTCGAGCATGCACGGCAAGCTTTAATCGCGAATGTGACACCGCTGTTGGCAATGCAAGCGCTGACTGTAGATCTTCGAAATCCCGCAGCGCGTCGGTCACTGGCATGAACAGGCCTCGTGCCAAGACCCCAAGGACAGCGGTAGTCGGGATTGGCCTGCTCGCACTAGCAGTCATCGCTGGCTGCGGGGTCAACAGCGATTCCGGCACCACAACCATCTCGCCGAGCGCTGCGACCTCCGAACAGGCCGTGTCTCTTGGACAGTTCTACCAACAGCCGCTGACCTGGCGCGGCTGCGGCGACGGCTTTCAATGCACGAAAGTGAAGGTTCCGCTGGATTACTCAGCGCCCACCGGGCGTTCCATTGAAATCTCAGTCAATCGCCTGCGAGCCAAGAATCAGTCCAATCGCATCGGTGCGTTGTTCGTCAATCCCGGTGGGCCAGGTGGTTCTGGCTTGGACTACGCGCGCGCAGCCGAAGGTGTGCTGAGCCCCGCTGTGATCGGGCGCTACGACGTCATCGGCTTCGATCCGCGCGGTGTGGGCCAGAGCAGCCCCATTGATTGCCTGAACGACAAGCAAACCGACGAATTTGTCTCGGTAGAGGGCACCCCTGTCACTGCCGAGCAGGCCAAGGAAGTCGTCGATGTGTCCAAATTGATGGGCCAGACTTGTGAGCAGAACTCCCCGCAGCTCACACGGTTTATTGGCACGATTGCCGCCGCGAAGGACATCGACATTATTCGAGGCGCCATCGGTGAGCCGTCACTGAACTTGCTCGGAAAGTCCTACGGAACCTTTCTGGGTCTAACCTACGCCAAACTCTTCCCCCAGAAGGTCAACCGCTTTGTGCTAGACGGCGTGATCGATCCGACGCTGACCAATGACGAGCTTGCCCAGGGCCAGGCTGATGGTTTTCAACTGGCGCTGGGCCGATTCATCGCCAACTGTGCCAAGCACAAGGATTGTCCGTTGCCCGCGGGACAGGCAGCTGGTCTCAACAAGATCAATAGTTGGCTGGAGGAGCTCGGTCGAAAGCCGATTCCGGCCCAACCTGGACGTCCTCTGACTCGGGCACTTGCCGTCAACGGAATCATCGGCTCGATGTATGAACAACGAGATGGTTGGCCGGCGCTGCGGTTCGCCCTTGAGAGCGGTTTCTCCGGAGACGGTGAGCCGATGCTGCAGATCGTCGACTCATTCCTCGGGCGCACCGACAAGGGCAAATACCTCGACAACTCAGTGGACGCGCTCTATGCGGTGAACTGCCTCGATCGACCAGATCGCGCCAGTGCCGCCCAGACGGCGGTCCTTGCCAAAGACTGGACCAAGTCGGCGCCCACGTTCGGTGGAGACTTGGCTTGGGGAAATCTTCCGTGTCACGACTGGCCAGCACCGGCCACGGATGTACCGGGGGCGATCACCGCCGTAGGGGCCCAGCCAATCCTGCTAGTCGGGACGACAAATGACCCGGCAACCCCCTACAAGTGGGCCGTGGCTGTGTCAGGGCAGGTCGAAAACAACTCTTTGATCACCTGGAATGGTGACGGCCACACTGCCTATCATCGCGGTTCCCTGTGTGTGGACTCCCATATCGATGCCTACCTACTGGCTGGGACCATGCCACCCAAGCAGACGACCTGCTGATATTTGGGTCGTTACGGGAGCATCGGTTACCCGTAGATCGGCGATCTGTTCGCTAGGGTCGAAGCGATGACTGCTAACTCCCCAGGACGCAGGCTGCTCACGCGCACCAAGTTCTTTAGTCAGCGTGCGTTTGGTAGTCAGCTACCTAGTAGCCGTAAAATCGTCGCCGCGTCGCTGACCTGCGTGGTGGCCGGTTCGCTGATCGCAATTTCTCCCCCGCTGACCCGCTTCAGTGCTGCTGTAGTGTCGGTGGATCGACCTGCCCGCGCAACAAGCAACATCAAAGACAAGATCTATTCGACAGCTGGTCAGCTCGCTGTAGCGTCTAAGCAGATCACCAAGGCCAAGATTTCTTTGGATGCGGCGGCGGCAAAGATCCCAACTGCGCAGGCGCGTCTCGACCAAGCCCTGAACCGACACGATGCAGCGGTTAGCGCCACGCGCACTGCCCGGGCATCCGCGGCGGCGGCCCGCCTGGAGGTGGGTAAGCAAAACAAGCGCATCGCTAAGAAGCGCGCACAGATCCAGGTGATCGAGGCCGAAATTGCTTCCCTGAGTCGGGCCGCGTACATCGCCGGAGGTGACGTGCAGGAGATCGAACTTCTACTGTCATCGACGTCACCAACTGACTACGCAATTCAAGTGCAATCGGTCAAACGCCAGGCCCGCGGCAACAGTTCAGCACTAGACCGAATGGCAGCGGCTAGAGTGGCACTAGCTGCAAAGCTCATCGAATTGAAGCGGCTTGAGGACCTGGCAGCCGCACAGAGCCAGGCCGCGCTCGTTCATGAGCGCGAAGCTAGTGACGCTGCTGCGGCCGCGCGAAGCGCCCGCAGCGAGGTTGCGGTGCTGGTCGCCGCAAGGCATGCTGCAGTGAGCAAGGCAAACACCAACCGCGCCCGAGTCAAAGCTATCTATAGCTCGCTGCTGGCCGAACAAGCCAGGATCGAACGAGCTGCCGAGAGGGCTCGGCGTGCGGCCCTCAAACGTGAGAAGGCACGCTTGGCCCGCGAACGGCGCCAGAACGGCGGAAACAAGAGTGGCGGTAGTAGCGGCGAGTTCGCAGCGCCGGTCGTCGACTGGGCGGGTCGCTCGGCGGCCGCCCGTGAGGCCGCAAAATTCGCGCTGGCCCAACTCGGCTCCGACTATGCCTCTGGTGGCGGAACTGGACCGGCGTATGACTGCATCGGTCTGATGTGGCGAGCTTGGCATGTCGCAGGTTCAAAAATGACCTTGATGCAGGTAGAGGATCTCGCGAGCTCGAAGTACGTCGAATCGATCTCCGAGAGCCAGGCACGTGCCGGAGACTTTGTCTATTGGCGACTCGACAATGGCACCGATAGTCGTCCTGGCGCACGCGATCACATCGGCATGGTCATTGACGGGCCGTCTGGACTATTCATCGAGGCCGGTTCAAGTCGCACGGGCGTCAACATGTCCAACTGGAAAGAAGATTCCTTCTACATGAACCCCGTCGGTTTCGGCCGCGTGATCCGTTAGCTCAACCCAAACCCCCAGTCAACGCAGAACGCAACCAGGATCTCGGCGAGGATGGGTCGCGCAGGTTAGGTAGGCTTAGCAGGCTTCACCGCCCCAATAGCTCAGTTGGTAGAGCGTCTCACTCGTAATGAGAAGGTCTGCGGTTCGATTCCGCATTGGGGCTCAATGAATTCTCGAAGATTGTCCCTTGCCATCGTGACCGGTTTGGCCGCGGTCACGATCCTTGCTGGGTGCTCGCAGGCCTCCGATGCTCTCGATCAGGGTAAGGATGCCGCAGCGTGTGCTGCGTTCACGTCGGCGTCGAATCAAGTGACGACGACAATCAACGATTTGCTCAACGAGAATGGCTCCGTGCCGCAAGCTATAGCCAAGCTCACCGCAGCTCAGTCAGCGATTGCGGCAGCCGCAGGCACGGCGAGTGGCGAATTGAAGACCAACCTAGATTCATTGGGCTCCACTGTCGGGGACTTGAAGACCCAAGTTCAAGATCCGACGGGCGGGGATGCGAGCAAGCAGATCGACGATGCCAAGCAGCAAATCTCGTCATTGACCAACACTTGCAAGTCTGCCCGCTAGCGCCTAGCGGTTGAGCTGAAAGTGCAGCGGTAGCCTTGCCCCAAATGGCCTTGCCCCAAATGGCCTTGCCCAAAATGTCGGTTCGCATCCTTTCAATTGGGCTCGCCGCTGGCCTCGCTGTCGCAGGCTGTAGTTCGGACCCGAGCTCGCAGGCGGCCCGTGGCGCACCATGCTCCGCGGGAGTCGACCAGTGGCTAGACACTGCTGCGCAGCAGCGCGTCATGGCGCCACCAAAGGGTGCGAAGGCGATCAATCGCGACGCGAAGGCACTGTGCGGTGGTGCCAGAACCGCTGGGCAAGCAGAAGTGGTCAGCCTCAGCGTGCGGTTTTCCAGCGACAGTTCCGACGAGCAGGTCGTGACAGGCCTGCGCGCTAATGCCGCCGTCGACGGCTGGACCGATGCGTTCAGTGAGCACGGTACCTGTTTGATGAAGCAGCTTGACGGTGTCAATTCCTATTTGGTGATCGACGCTGGCAGCCAGGCGAACTACGCAGTGACGATTGGCAGAGCCGACCCAGCGGTGTGTCAGAACACCGGCACTAATGGTGGGTAGGCCAGGAAAGCGCCGACGGCGAATTCTTTAAGGCACGTGTGACGCAGGGACCAATGCGGCATACGGTAGGCACATGGCAACGATTCCAACAGCGCCCGAGCACGTGACAGTCACTGTTGCATCTGATACCGAATCACGAGCGCCGCAGAACTCAGCGCCCATCCCCCGCAGGGCGATCGTCGGGGTGATTGGGGTCGTCGTTGTGGCGCTGGCGTTGGGCTGGACGCTCATCTTGTCGCAGGACGGCCGCAGCGAATCTGCGCCCTCGGGAACTTCAACTGGTTGCTCACAAAGCACTGCAGGGGCGCTGGAATTCACCACCTGCGCTTACGACAATGACAGTGTCAAGGTCGCTGTCTATGCGAACGGCCTGGTCATCAACCAAGCACTACTCACGCCGCGCAACAACACCTTCCCGCTGCGTGGCTCTAATTCCAACGTCCGAGTTGAGGGCCGCATCACTGGGGTGTTCCCTGCCGACTCGGTTACTGACCCCTCACAACGAGTCGTTGCGCTGAAAGGCGAATGGACCGCCCGCGTTCCCGCAGACGGTCCGGCCGTTGATTACAAAGCAGTGATCACAACCATTCCGATCAAGTAGACCGGCCTGACTGGCCGCTACTCGGAGTCGAATTTTTGGTCCATGCCGTTGTCGCTGGCTGGGGGACCGCCATGGCTGCCCGTGGTCTGGCCTTCGTGACCGCCAGCCTCCTTGAAGCGCTTGTAGGATTCTTCGACCTCTGCCTCAGCTTCGGCTCGACCGGCCCACTCGGCACCTTCGACGGATTTGCCAGGCTCAAGATCCTTGTAGACCTCAAAGAAGTGCTGGATCTCCTTGCGGTCGAACTCTGGTAGGTGGTTGATATCCCGAATGTGCTCCATACGCGGATCGCCCTTGGGGACGCAGACCAACTTGTCGTCGCCGCCGGCTTCGTCAGTCATCCGGAACATCCCAATCGTGCGGACGCGGATCGCGCAACCCGGGAAGGTCGGCTCTTGGAGCAGGACCAGCGCATCGAGCGGGTCGCCGTCTTGACCTAGAGTGTTATCAACAAAGCCGTAGTCGTGCGGGTAGCGGGTCGCTGTGAACAGCATGCGATCAAGGCGCAGACGACCGGTGATGTGGTCGATCTCGTACTTGTTCCGGCTACCTGCCGGGATTTCAATCGTTACGTCAAAATCCACGATTTGCTCCTGTGAGTCGTTGGTTGATTCCCTCTGGTCGCTTAGTGTTCCGCATGAGGAGTAGCTGAAGCATGGTGAGCGGGGCGATGGTTCGCGCTAACACATTCGTTTGGGTGGTCGAAGATGCGAGTTCCTAAGGGGCGTAGCCTCGCTGTGGCCCTATCGGCGGCAGTCTTGGCCACTGGCGCCCTCGGCTTAGGCGCGCATAGCGCGTGGGGTGATGATTCCGGATCGCTGCCCCAGTCGAGTGACGACGGGAGGGCTGGCGCTGCACTGAGCGCGATACAACTCGATCCCGCGAATGCACCGAATGCATCTGGTTTGCAGGCTGTATTGGCCGGGCCACTGAGCTCGCCAGCACTCGGGCCAAATGTCCACGGCGTGGTGATGGATGCCGCAGACGGAAGCGTGCGCTGGGGTCAGATGGAGAACGAGCCGGCGACCCCAGCTTCCACCACGAAGCTGCTGACAACCGCAAGCGCACTCACCGGGTGGGGCGCAGATGATGTTCGCAAGACCACTGTGAAATCAGGCGCGACACCCAACCAGCTGATCTTGGTGGGTGGAGGTGACCCGCTACTCAAGGCATCGGGCAAGAGCACAGGTGAAGTCCCTGTCGCATCTTTGTCGTCCCTGGCCAAGCGGACTGCAAGGTCACTGAAGGCCAGCGGCGTTGCGACCAATCCAGTCGAAGTCGCATTTGATGACAGTCTGTTCTCTGGAGCGACAACCAGCGCGGGTTGGGAAGGCACGTACGTTAGTCAGGGTTTGATCACGCCGATCACCGCGTTGATGGCTAATGAGGGATTCGTCGGGGGCCGACCCAATGCTGACCCGTCGCAGACAACGGCCGAGGCCTTCGTAGCTGCGCTTAAGGTGCGGGGCATCAAAGTCACTGGAACACCCCAGCGCATAATCGCCGCCCCCGACTCCCAGGAGATAGCTAGCGTTTCTTCGGCGCCTATGTCGCTGCTCGTTCAGCACACACTCGAGCACTCCGACAACACGGCAGCTGAAGTGCTTGGTCACCTAGCAGGAATCAAACTCGGCGGTAGCGGAAGCTTCGAAGGCGGGGTCAATGCCGTGAAGGCGATGCTGACGGAGCTCAAGATCCCAACAGATCAAGTCACGCTTTTTGACGGCTCTGGGTTGTCGCGGGGAAACAAGGTGGCGCCGGTCGTGTTTGCCCAACTTCTCGCCGCGACGGCGAAGAATGCGAACCCCAACTTGTGGGCTGTGTCTTATGGCAACCCGATTGCTGGGTTCACAGGCACGCTGCGCAAACGATTTGACGCTCCTGCAGACAAACCCGGGCGAGGGCTTGTTCGCGCCAAGACGGGCTCCCTGACCGGAATCAGCACGTTGGCCGGCAGCGTGGTCGATAACTCCGGCAACGTGCTTACTTTCGCGTTCATGGCTTCATCCACCCCGGACGTTAATGGCTCGCATGGGCCACTAGACAAGGCCGCGAGTGCACTAGCAACGTGCGGCTGCCAGTAGATTCTCCTTGTGGCCGCTGATGTTGTTGACTGGGATCTCGCACTCAAGACAGGTTCGCGACTAGCTCCGTCGGGACCGGATTTGGACCTCCAAGACGCGCGCCTTGTCGTCGATCAGTTGCGCGTGCTCGCTGTGCGGGCCGAAGTTCCGGTGCGCGAATGCACCGGATTGGTGACTCCTACAAGCGCGCCACCTGCAGTCGTGGTCGACCGCCACGCGTGGATTGAGTCCAACATCAATTCGTTCCGCTACATCCTGGATCCGATATTGGAGAAGGCCCGAGCGAACTCAACCGCGGGGCTAGTCCCAGAAATCGGGTCACGCATTACAGGTGTCCAACTCGGTTCGGTGTTGGCTTGGATGTCGGGCAAGGTGCTGGGCCAGTACGAGGCACTCGTGCCGCCAGGAGATGCCCCGCGCCTGATGCTGGTTGCGCCCAACATCGTCAAGGTGGCAGCCGAACTCGAGGTCGACCAACGCGATTTTCAAATGTGGGTCGCTCTGCACGAGGAGACTCATCGAGTTCAGTTCAACGCCGTCCCCTGGTTGTCTGGCTACTTCGCGTCCGAAGTGCGTTCGATAGTCGTTGGTGTTGATATGCCGGCGAGCGAGATTCTGCGTCGTGGCCGAGAGCTGATCGGAGCGATGATCCGCGTAGTGCGCGGAACCGATAGCGCAAGTTCGGTACTCAAAGTGCTGCAGTCGCCGAGTCAGCGGGAAGCCTTCGATCGCATTACAGCGATGATGACCTTGCTGGAAGGCCATGCCGATGTTGTTATGGATGAGGTCGGCCCGCAAGTCGTGCCATCGGTGGAATTGATTCGCGAACGATTCACCGTACGGCGAACGCAACCCGGGGCAATTGATTCAGTTATTCGTCGCGTCTTAGGGATGGATGAAAAACTGCGACAGTACTCCGAAGGGGCATTATTCGTCCGCGGTGTCACGGACAAGATCGGGATGGCCGGTTTCAACCGCGTCTGGGAATCACCGACGACCCTGCCCACCCTCGAGGAGATCGCCAACCCCGCTGCCTGGATCAGGCGGATTGATGGCTAATCCAGTACCCAGTGAGCCTGATGGGTCCGATTTGATCGGATCGAAGCGGGAATTGACTCGTGCTGTCGAGCGGTCAGTGGCAGACCTCGACGCCAACGACCTCGTACTGGTTGCCTGCTCGGGAGGCCCTGACTCGCTTGCCCTTGCTGCCGTCACGGCTGAGTGTGCACAGCGAGGAATTGTTCGGGCCGGAGCAATCGTCGTGGATCACCAACTGCAAGAGCACTCCCAGGACGTCGCGATGGCGGCAGGCAAGCAGTGTGTTGCGCTGGGTTTGGACCCAGTCGAGGTGATCGAGGTGAACGTCGCTCAGGGACCGGGAAACTCCGGGCTCGAGGCCGCCGCGAGGACTGTTAGGCGCCAAGCGCTCGTTCAGGCGGCAGGACGCCACGGCGCCTCGGCCATCTTGGTTGCCCATACTCTTGACGATCAGGCCGAGACGGTGCTGCTTGGTTTGGCTCGCGGATCTGGAGCTCGCTCCCTTGCGGGTATGGCATCAGAAGATGGCCTGTGGCGCCGACCGTTGTTGTCGATCCGTCGTACGCATGTCCGTGCAGCGCTCGAGTCCTTTGGCCTTAGGGCTTACGAGGACCCTCACAACGTCGACGATGCGTTTGCCCGCGTTCGAGTTCGCCGCAGCGCACTGCCGGCCTTGGAATCCGACCTCGGTCCCGGAGTGACAGAGGCACTCGCGAGGTCCGCTGCGCTACTTCGCGCCGACAACGAGGCCCTCGACGAGTGGGCCCGCCGTGAAGCAGCCGTTCGCTTAGCCACGTCAGCAAAGGGCATGACGGTTGCGCTGGTCGCTGCAGGTATCGATTTGCGAACAGTCCCTAGTGCCGTACGAACCAGACTGCTGCGAACCGCACTGTTAGCTGCAGGGGTTCCGGGTGGAAGCATCACATCCAAACACCTGCGTTCAGTGGATGCCCTCGTGGGCGATTGGAGGGGCCAAGGGCCCGTTCGGCTGCCCGGCGATATCGACGCGCGCAGGGAGTCTGCCAAGCTAGTCATCTATCGCGCCGGTCCGATTCGCTCGACCGGAGTTTGATCAAGTTCGCCGGTATGAGGCTGGCGTACAAGAGGTACCGCTGAAGGGTTGGCATGGATTCGAACGACGTCTCCCACAGGATTGAAGAGATTCTGCTCACTGAGGAGCAGATCTCGAATCGAGTTAAGGAGCTTGCCGCGCAAGTCGATCGAGACTATGCCGGTTCGCCGTTGCTATTGGTCGGTGTCCTTAAGGGCGCCATGATGATCATGGCCGACTTGTCTCGGGAACTTCACACCTCAGCAGAGATCGACTGGATGGCCGTCTCGTCCTATGGCGGCGGAATGAACTCCAGTGGAGTCGTACGCATCCTGAAAGACCTCGATACTGACATTGAGGGACGTCATGTTCTAATCGTTGAGGACGTCTTGGACTCGGGGCTGACCCTGCGCTGGCTACTACGCAACCTGATGGCTCGCCAACCAGCCTCAATCGAGCTTCTGACCCTCCTGCGTAAACCTGAAGCGTTGTCCAACAAGATCGATGTGCGCTACGTGGGCTTCGATATCGACAGTCGATTTGTCGTGGGCTACGGCATGGACTACGCGGAGAAGTACCGCAATCTGCGGTGTGTGGCGGTGCTCAAAGACGAGTAGCGGGCCCAGGCAATGCTATTTGCGGCGCGTCGCGGCGTGATTTGAACCGGGCGCGACCAGCGATTTGGCCAATCGCGCGCGGCCTCCTCGCTGTAGGCGTAATGCCTGATTGACTCCTCAACCTTCCGAATGACATGGCTCTCGCTTACGCTTGGCACCAATGGACATCAAGCGTATTCTCCGTGGGCCGTTCGTATGGATTGGGTTGGCACTCATTCTGCTGCTTGTGGGCGGCAATCTGTACTCAAGTCTCGACGCGCCCAAGAAGGTCGATACCTGGCAAATCGTCTCTGATATTCAGGGCAACCAAGCCAAGTCGGCTGTCATTCAGGACCGCGAACAGACCATCGAGCTCACACTGCTGGACGGTTCGAAGGTCCAGTCCGACTGGATCACCGGCCAGGGTGTCAAGCTCCAAGAGCAGCTCCAGGCCAAGAAGGATGCTGGACAACTGCCCGATGGCTACAACGTCAAGTTCACCCACGAGAGCCTCCTGTGGTCGCTGATCTTGTCGCTGCTGCCCGTGTTCATCGTGGTGCTGCTGTTGTTCTTCTTCATGAGTCAGATGCAAGGCGGCGGCTCACGAATCATGAACTTCGGTAAGGCCAAGACCAAGGCCGTCAACAAGGACATGCCCAAGACCACGTTCGCGGACGTCGCCGGTGCTGATGAGGCCTGCGAAGAGCTCATTGAGATCAAGGAATTCCTCAAGGAGCCGGCCAAGTTCCAGGCCGTCGGCGCGAAGATTCCCAAGGGTGTGCTGCTCTACGGTCCTCCCGGAACTGGTAAGACCCTGCTCGCACGCGCAGTTGCCGGCGAGGCAGAGGTGCCCTTCTTCTCAATTTCGGGCTCAGACTTCGTGGAAATGTTCGTCGGTGTCGGCGCGAGTCGCGTTCGCGACTTGTTCGAGCAGGCCAAAGCCAGCGCTCCAGCCATCATCTTCATTGACGAGATCGACGCAGTCGGCCGTCACCGCGGTGCTGGTCTTGGTGGCGGTCACGATGAGCGCGAGCAGACCCTCAACCAAATGTTGGTCGAGATGGATGGGTTCGATGTCAGCAGTGGCGTCATTCTCATCGCTGCAACTAACCGGCCCGACATTCTCGACCCCGCACTACTTCGTCCAGGTCGATTCGATCGCCAAATCGCCGTTGAGCGCCCAGACCTCACGGGGCGTTTCGACATCCTCAAGGTGCACGCGCGAGGTAAGCCCTTCGATCCAACAGTCGATCTGATGGCTGTTGCTCGTCGCACCCCGGGCTTCACTGGTGCTGACTTGGCCAACGTGCTCAACGAGGCCGCTTTGCTGACAGCTCGTGAGGGCAAGTCCCTGGTCGACAATCATGCCCTTGACGAGGCGATTGACCGCGTTCTAGCCGGCCCGCAGAAGCGCACTCGCCTCATGGGAGATCACGAACGAACCATCACCGCTTACCACGAGGGCGGGCACGCTATGGTCGCCGCGTCGCTGCCTAATAGCGACCCAGTTCACAAGATCACGATCTTGCCCCGCGGCCGTGCACTCGGCTACACGATGGTGCTTCCCGATAAGGAGAAGTACTCAACGACCCGCAATGAGATGCTCGACCAACTCGCCTACATGCTCGGTGGCCGCGCTGCCGAGGAGATGGTCTTCCACGACCCCACCACTGGCGCCGCTAACGACATCGAAAAGGCCACCTCTGTGGCTCGCGCGATGGTCACGCAGTACGGCATGACCGAACGCCTTGGTGCCATCAAGTACGGCAAGGAGCAAGGCGAGGTATTTCTTGGTATGGATCGCGGCCACGAGCGTGACTACTCCGAGGAGATTGCGGCTGCAATCGATGAAGAGGTGCGCTCCTTGATCGAACAGGCCCACATGGAAGCTTACGAGATTCTGTTCGAGAATCGTGACGTCCTGGACAAGCTGGTTCTTGAGTTGCTCGATAAGGAGACTCTCAACAAGGACGCCATCGCTGAGATCTTCACTGAACTCCACCGCCGTCCGGCCCGTCCAGCATGGACCGGTTCAGATCGTCGACGCACCGGTGCTGGCCCAGTTGAGGCTCCCATCAAGAACGGTCAAGTCGCCGCGAATGGGCAGACGATGTTGCCCACAGGTGAGGACGGTTCGACAGCCTCCCAGCCGCCAGCTCCGCCGATCGCCCAGTAACGTAAGAACTTCCATCGGCTGGCTACCAGGTTCACGAATAGCGCTAAGCGACGCAGACGGGAGTACTGATCGAGATGCCTGATCCCATTTCATTGCCCACTCGCTCGGCCAAGGACATCCCCGAGTTCGACTGCGCACGTGCCGAGGCCGCGATTACTGAACTGCTCATCGCTGTTGGTGAGGACCCGACTCGTGATGGCCTGATAGATACCCCGAAGCGGGTCGCACGCATGTATGCCGAGATCTTCAGCGGGTTGCGCCTCGATCCTGAAGATGTACTGACGACCACCTTCGACCTTGCTCATGACGAGATGGTACTCGTGAGCAACATCGAACTGTGGAGCCACTGCGAGCATCACTTGGTGCCGTTCTTCGGACGTGCACACGTGGGCTACATCCCGTCGGAGGGCGGCAAGATTACCGGCCTGTCCAAGCTCGCCCGACTCGTTGACGTCTACGCCAAGCGCCCGCAGGTACAGGAGCGACTCACTACTGAGGTTGCCGATGCGATCGAGCGAATCTTGAAACCCCGCGGCACGATCGTGGTTCTTGAGGCAGAACACCTGTGCATGGCAATGCGTGGTGTGCGAAAGCCAGGGGCCAAGACGCTGACATCGGCGGTTCGCGGGCAGTTGCGCGACCCGGCGACCCGCGCCGAGGCTATGTCGTTGATCCTCGCGAAGTCTTAGTGCGAGCGATACCCGCTACGTGAGGCAGGCCCGCTGATGGATTTGGCGATGATCGGTGAGCTGGGTCGCTGCGTGGTTATGGGAGTTGTCAACGTCACTCCCGACTCCTTCTCCGATGGCGGGCGCTACCTCGATGCGAAGGCCGCGATTGCGCATGGTCGCGCGTTGGCTGCCCAGGGCGCCGACATCGTTGATGTCGGCGGAGAGTCGACAAAGCCTGGAGCCCAGCGCGTCAGCGCGGAAGAAGAAGCCCGTCGGGTACTTCCCGTGGTGAGCGCTCTCGCGGCCGAAGGCATCAATGTCGGGATTGACACCATGCGAGCCGAGATTGCTCGCTTAGCCGTTGAAGCAGGCGCTGGGCTGGTCAACGATGTCAGCGGCGGTCTTGCGGATCCGGCGATGCTCCCCGCAGTCGCTGACACCGAGGCGGCGATGGTCTTGATGCATTGGCGCTCCCACAGCGAACAGATGGATGAGTTCACCCACTACGACGATGTCGTGGCCCAGGTGTGCTTGGCGCTGGGAGCACGCCGCGATGAGGCCATCACAGCGGGTATCGACCCGCATCAGCTCGTGCTCGATCCTGGGATCGGTTTCGCCAAACTCGCCCGCCACAATTGGGCGCTCTTGCATGATCTGGAGGCCCTTCGTTCCCTTGGCCACCCAGTCTTGATTGGAGCGTCTCGAAAGCGATTCCTTGGCGCCTTACTTGCCGATGAGGCTGGCGATCCCAGAGCCGTGGACCAGCGAGGAGTCGCAACCGACGCGATTTCGGCGATTGCAGCGGCAAACGGGGCTTGGGGAGTGCGGGTGCATGATGTACCCGGCACACTGGATGCCGTCAAGGTGGCACGGGCGTGGCGGGACGGAGGAGACTGGTGAACTCGGTTGGATTTGAGGGCCTGGATCGAATCACGCTGACTGGCGTGCGCGTTTTCGGCTACCACGGTGTGCTGCCCGAGGAACGCAGAGACGGGCAATGGTTTGTTGTTGACGTAGTACTCCACGTCGAGACTCGGGAGGCCGCCCGAACTGACGACCTCATTCATACTGTCGACTACTCCGCTGTTGCCGGTGCGATTGTCGAGGTGGTGCAGGGTGAGGCGCGCAACTTGATCGAGGCGCTGGCTCAACGCATCGCTGATGCAGTCCTTGAAATGGGTGCAATTCAGATCGTCGAAGTCACTGTGCATAAGCCTGGTGCGCCAATTCCGCACGAGTTCGCCGATGTCGAGGTCAGCATCGTCCGGGTGCGCTAGTGAGCGAACCCGAACCAACCGACTCATCGGTCCAGGCCGTGGTTGACCACCTTCTAGGCAGTGACGATCACAGTGGGGACCCACAAGCGATCGATCGTCCATGGGTGCGGGCAGCACTGGGGCTCGGATCGAACCTTGGTGAGCGACTTGTAAGGCTGCAGGCTGCCATCGACCTGATCGCTGCTGATCCGCAGGTTCGTCCGATTTCTGTGTCCCCGGTCGTGGAGACCGATCCCGTCGGCGGGCCCGACCAACCGGACTACCTCAACGCTGTATTTGTGATCGAAACGCAATTGCCAGCCCTAGAACTGCTCGCGCTGGCTCACCTCGCCGAGTTCGAGGCTGGGAGGCAACGAACCGTCAGATGGGGACCGCGAACCCTCGATGTTGATGTGCTTGCGTTTGCCGACACCGTAAGCGAGGACCCGTTCCTGACCTTGCCGCATCCGCGGGCCCTCCAACGAGCATTCGTTCTGGTTCCCTGGGCTCACGTCGACCCGCACTTCGCGATCTCAAGTGCTGGGGATTTGCTAGTAACTGTCGCCGACGCGCTTACCGCATTGCCTGCCCAAGACCTAGCTGGCGTGAGAGAGCCGAAGAGCCTGTTCCTAACCGTGCCCAATGGGCATACCCTGGTTACGTGACTCCTACTCGTCCCACCCTCCTTGCCGTTCTAGGCGTGCTGAGCGTTGTCCTTGGATGGGCAGTGACCGAGATCGTGTACAGCGCCTTTGGTCGGACATTGCCAGTGCCGTGGACAGCCGCTGCGACGCTGGCAATTCTTGCGATGGCGTTGTTCTTCTGGGCAATCATGCTTCGCCCGCGGATAGCTGGCAAGAAGGGCACCAAGGCGGTCAGTCCGTTTGTCGCCGCGCGTACGGCTGCCCTGGCCATGGCGGCCTCGCGCACGGGAGCGATCGTTTCCGGCTTCTACATTGGCGTGGCTGTGGAGATGACGAGTCGCTTCGAGAACGTCTACGTTCGCGGCCAGCTTTGGTCTGCGGTTGCCGCGGTCATCGCTGGACTGTTTATGGTGCTGGCCTCGCTGTGGCTGGAGCATATCTGTCGCCTTCCCGGTGGTCCTGATGAGGACAAGCCCAAGCCTGCTGAGCAGGAGCGAGAGGACTGGGTAGTCCCCAACCACATGGAGAGCTAGGCCCCGCAAACCGCAGAGGGTAGTCTCGCGCCTGTGAGCGACGCCGTTGTGTATGAGGACCTGCCCTATGAGGAACTTCGCGAGAAGGCCTTTGCCGTTGCTGAGAAGCGCCATGATCTGGGCTTCTTTTACGACCTTTACCGGCATACGCCAGCTATCAACGCCACCGCCGCCGAGGGTGGCTCCCTTGGCGAGATCGGTGGAACCATCCTTGAGATGGTCTCTGGTGCGCGTGAGGCATTCGGCGAAGAGCGGGTCGGGGACATGGAGCCGCTGTTCGTCGCCAAGTTTGCAACGTATCTTCGGGAGCACCCAGAAAAGTAGTCACAGCTTGGATTTTCGGGCTTTGGGCGGATCAGGCTGCGATAAACGAAGCGACGGCATCAATTCCGCCAGTCGGTGACTCGCGCAACTCGACCTGTGCGCCGCAGGCATCAGCGAGCTGGCTCACGATCGCCAGTCCCAGGCCGGTACCGGCGTTACCCTCGCGGCCTCGCCAGAACCGATCAAATGCACGCTCGCGCTGGTTGGCGGTCAGTCCAGGCCCGCAATCGCGGACGGTCAGCACGACCCGGCCTCCATTAGCGGGACTCGCCGGATCGATAATCACATCCACTCGAGACCCGGCAGGACTTACCGAGATTGCGTTGTCGATGTAGTTGTCCAGGATCTGTTCTGAGGCTCCGTCGAAGCCAAGTGCGGGTGCGGTCGCCGGCGCCGTGACGCTGAGTGTGACACTGCATTCCTCAGCCAACGGATGCCACATGTCGATCTGCTCTTTGGTGATCTCAACTAGGTCGATAGTGGTGCGCGCTGGTTGGGCGCCTTCAGCCCGGGCAAGGCGAAGGAGGCCGTCGATGACTCGTTGCAGCCGCTCGGTTTCAGCCCTTGCGGCGTCGAGGGATTCAACCCCTGCGGTTGGATCCCTCTCAATCTTGTCGGCAGCCTCGTCGAGGCGTAACCGCAACGCAGTAAGAGGGGTTCGCAGTTGGTGCGACGCGTCAGCAGCAAACGATCTCTGCGACTCGACCAGCGAGTTGAGCCGGTCAGCCATCGAATTGAGGTCTGTTGCCAGCGCTCTGATCTCTGGCGCTCCGCCGTTCGTGGGTGCGCGAGCATTGAGGTCCCCGCTGGCTAGTCGTGCAGTAGTCCGTTGAATTCGACGCAGGGTGCGAGTTATGGTCCCAGCGAGCAAGACCGCTACCAGGCCAGCAATGGTCAGGGCCAGTAGTGCAGCCAGCGCCAGGCCCCATAGTCGAGAGTTCACTCGAGCATCGAGTTTCGCAGCGGGGTACGTCAGGCGCACGGCCCCGATGGTCTTGGACGAGTCAACGATCGGCACAGTCACGTAGAGGACCTGTTGGCCGCTATCGGAGGTGCTCTCACCAGAAGCAGTTTGACCCGCTAGTGCTGCTCGCACTTGGGGCTCCTGGGCAATTGTGGAGAGGCTCGATGATGTCGCATTCTCGCTGTTGGCCACCACGGTCCCGTTTGCAGCGACCACGACAACGTTGGCTTGGTTACTGGCTGCATATTCATCGACTACGGCATCGAGGGAGTTGTTCTTACTCGCGTTTCCTGAAGCCAGCGTTTGCGCGCCGCGACCAGCGATGAGGAACCCATCTCGTTGGATTTCTGCAGCTATTCGGTTACTTTCGATTGATCGCAGGTAGTACGCCAGCGGGATGTCTTGAACCAGCAGAACTAGCGCCGTCAGAGCTATGAAGACTGCGATGAGTCTCCATCTCACCCGGATTCCGCCGATTGATCTTCAAGGGCAGGAGAGTCAACTCCTGGTCCGCCTAGTCGGAAGCCGACACCGCGGACTGATTCGATCCACGACGAGCTGCCCATCTTTTTCCGCAGGGACGCGACATGGGCATCGACTGTCTTGGTCGGTCCGTACCAGTCAGTCTCCCAGACCTCTTTCAGGATTTCGGTTCGTCGGCAGACAGCCCCGGGGTCTTCGGCAAGGAAACTCAAGAGTGCGAATTCCTTGGCTGTCAGGGCGATTTCGGTGCCGTCGATATGCACCCGCTGGGCGCGTCGGTCGATTACGAGTGGGCCAACCTCCTGTTGGGCAGGTGTGGCAGACCCGGCGCCGGCAGTACCGGGTTGGGCAGTAACTCGTCGTGTCACAGCGCGGATGCGAGCAATCAATTCGCGGATTCCAAACGGCTTGGCAAGGTAATCGTCAGCGCCAAGTTCAAGCCCAACGACCTTGTCGACCTCGTCACCGCGGGCACTGATCACGATAATGGGCATAGTTGAGTCGCTGCGGATTGCTCGACAGACATCGTGACCGTCCATGTCGGGTAGGCCGAGGTCGAGCAACACCAGATCAGGGGCGGGGGAACTCGCGACTGCAGCGAGGGCAGCGTGACCGGTGGAGACCGAGTCGACGCTGTAGCCGTTGGCCTGCAACCCGTCGCGTAGTCCCGCAGAAACCGCTGGGTCATCTTCGACAAGTAGAACGCGCATCTTTCCATTGTCACCATTCACGAGCGGACAATGCGGACATCTGTCTACGCTGCGGTACTTTTGTTCGGGTAATTGGCAGATTCTTTGATCTGAACCACTCAACTTGATGTGACCAGGCGTCGTAGAGTAGGTGACGAGTGTGTCTAAACCGGACATAGTGCGCCGGACATAGTGCGCCTACCCAGCTTGACCTTGGGCACCAGGAACGAGAGGGTTCAACCATGAGGACACGAGTAGGCACTGCGGCAGCCGCTGCCTGCGTGCTCGTTGTCGGCATGGGAGCTGCGGCAATCAATGCCACGGTGATCCGTTCAGCGGGGTCTATACCCACCACTGATGGTCGGGTCGGTTCTGTCGAGAACTTCATCATCGCTACGCAGCCGCGGGAATCGGGCGCCAAGCCACAACCTTCCACGCAGAGTTCGCCATTGACCCGAGTCGGGGGCCTGAGCATTGGCCGCGACCAGGCACCCGAGCAAGCGACCACAGCCAATCTCGGTGACCCAGACGTAGCTCCTGCACGGCCACAGTCACCGGGTGATCAGACCAGTTCGAGGCAGGATGCACCAGCCCCGGCGCCGGTCCCGAGTTCGCAACTGCCGAGCCCAACACCAAGCCCAACGCCAACACCTAGCCCGACGCAGACTGCCCCGACTCCGACGCCCTCACCCACGATTTCCAGCGACCCCACAGAGTCGGCTGAACCAGTGGAGCCCACCAGGACAGCTGAAGCGTTGGAATCCGGTGGGCCAACCGCGACACCGCAACCGAGCGTGTCAGTTGAGCCCAGCATCGAGCCGAGTCCCGAGCCGACGGTTGAGCCCAGCGTTGAGCCGACGGTTGAGCCAAGTGTTGAGCCGAGGGTTGAGCCGACGGTTGAGCCCGCTGTTGTGCC
>Ga0105047_10000455_pt1 | contig 69226 bp, 54 predicted proteins | sample MAT04_FD_78384 | JGI IMG/M metagenome (GOLD analysis project Ga0105047, IMG submission 78384) | Freshwater microbial communities from Lake Fryxell liftoff mats and glacier meltwater in Antarctica - MAT-04 (megahit assembly) | ecosystem: Environmental > Aquatic > Freshwater > Ice > Liftoff... | reverse complement strand
GGCGAGCAAACTCCTGTCGCTGGACGAGATCGACGCGCGATTCCCTTCGGGGCGGAATCCTCTGGCCAAAGCGGTGGGCCTCGCGGCCCTCTGCCCACCCTACGGCTAAATTTTCACCCAAAAGCGAGACGCCCACACCGCCCTTCCCTCGCATTCCGCGGCAATTCTTGTTCCATCCCAACTTCGCGGCTATACTCCAGCCATGGCGCGCAAGCCAGGATGACAACGCGCCTTGCGCCCGCTGTCGGGCGTATTCCCTTCAGGAGAAACCGGCTATGACCCGTCGCTTTTCCTTCGTGCTCTTTCTCATGGCGGGCTTCTCCGCAAGCGTCCTTTTGTCCCCGCAAGCGCGGGCCCAGAAGATCGCCGCCGATTCGCCTGAGAAGACCGAAACCATCAAGCCCAAGGACAAGAAGGACAAGGACGACGAGTATTACGAGTTGCTCAAAGTCTTTGTCGATACACTGGACCAGGTCGAGCGGAACTATGTCGACAAGGTCGACCGCAGGGAGTTGCTCGAGAGCGCCATTAAGGGAGTGCTGGGCAAGCTCGATCCGTACTCCAATTACATCAGCCCGGGCGAGCTGACCAAGTTCAAGGACAACGTCGACAGCAAGTTCGGCGGCATCGGCATCCAGATCGGTGTCGAGAACGGCATTCTGACGATCATCAGCCCGCTGGTCGGTTCGCCGGCCTATCGCGAGGGGCTGGAAGCGGGCGATCAGATCGTCGAGATCGAAGGCAAGACGACGGAAGGGATCGTGGTGGACGAAGCCGTGCAGCGCCTCAAGGGGCTGCCCGACACCTCGGTCACGATCAAGGTCCGCCGGCCCGACGACGGCAAGATGCGCGACGTGAAGCTGACCCGCGAAGAGATCCACCTCGACACCGTGCTGGGAGACCAGCGGAAGGTGGACGACTCGTGGGACTTCATGCTCGATAAAGAGAAGAAGATCGCCTACATCCGCATCACGGCCTTCAGCCGCGACACGACCGAAGAGCTGGAGAAGGCCCTGAAGGAGCTGAAAGACGAAGGGATGAAGGGGCTGATCATCGACCTGCGCTTCGACCCGGGCGGGTTGCTGAGCGCCGCGATCGAGATCGCCGACCTGTTCGTCACCGAGGGCAAGATCGTAAGCACCAAGGGACGCAACGCCGAGGAGCGCGTCTGGGAAGCAACCAAGCCGGGAACCTACGAGGGCTTTCCCATGGTGGTGCTGGTGAATCGCTACAGCGCCAGCGCCAGCGAGATCCTGGCCGCCTGCCTGCAGGATCACAAGCGGGCCATCGTGATCGGCGAGCGGACCTGGGGCAAAGGGAGCGTGCAGAACGTGATTGAGCTGGAAGGGGGCAAGAGCGCCCTCAAGCTCACCACGGCCAGCTACTGGCGACCCAGCGGCAAGAACATTCACCGCATGCCGGATGCCAAGGAATGGGGCGTCGACCCCAATGAAGGCTACGAGATCAAGATCGACGGCACCGAACTGCGCGACCTGGCCACCTATCGCCGCGAGCGGGACATCCTGAAACGCCACGAGAAACCGAAGGATCCCAAAGACAAGGATTCCGAGGCCAAGGCCGAAAAGAAGGACGAGCCGGCCAAGTCGGGCGATAAGAAAGACGACGCCAAGAAGCCTGACCAGACCAGCAAGCAGGACACGCCGAAGAAAGACGAGACGAAGAAGGACGAACCCAAGAAGGACGACGCCAAGAAAGAGGACACGAAGAAGGAAGGCGACGCCAAGAAAGAGGGGGACTCCAAGAAGAAGTTCGTCGATCGTCAGCTTCAAAAGGCCATCGAGTACCTGAGCGAAGAGATCGCCAAGGAAAAGAAGTAGTTGCCCTCCCTGAGTGGCGAACCCCCGCCTTCCTTCCTCGCCACACCTGGAGAGGGCCGGGGTGAGGGGCCAGCATTCTTTCACCTGCCCCATCCTTCGCGTCTGTGACCGAACCCATCTCGACCCCCGCGAGTCCTCTCGCGGGGGTCGTTCTTTTGTCTCCATTCACTGTGACAATCCTAACCCGACGCGTCAGCGAGGCGGCACCTGTCTCGCACGTCTGCCTCGCTAACGCGTCGGGTTGTGATTGCCACTCGCCACTAACCACTAACCACTCGCCACCAACCACTCGCCACCAACCACTCGCCACTTCCCCCCATGCGAATCCTGACCCTCGAAACCACCTGCGACGAAACCGCAGCGGCCGTCGTGAACGACCGGCTTGAGGTCCTCTCATCGGTCGTCGCCTCGCAGGACAAGCTGCATGAGCGCTTCGGCGGAGTAGTCCCCGAGATCGCCTCGCGGGCGCATGTCGAGCGGATCTTGCCGGTCATCGACGAGACGCTGAAGAAGGCGGGGCTGAAACTCTCGCAGCTCGACGCCATCGCGGTGGCCGTCACGCCCGGCCTGGCCGGGTCGCTGCTGGTCGGACTCTCGGCCGCCAAGGGACTGGCCGTGGCCACCGGCTTGCCGCTGGTGGCCATCGATCACTTGCAGGCCCACATCTATGCCGCCCGAATCGCGGCCGGCGTCGACGTCTTTCCCTGCGTGGGGCTGATCGCCAGCGGAGGGCACTCGAATCTCTACCGCTGTGCAGGACCGCTCGACTTCGAACTGCTGGGGGCCACGATCGACGACGCCGCGGGCGAGGCTTTTGATAAGGTCGCCAGCATGCTCGGCCTTCCATACCCTGGCGGGCCGGCCATCGAACGGACCGCCCAGGGGGGAAATCCGGCCGCGTACAGCTTCCCCCGCTCCCTGATTCACGAGCACGACCGGCTGGAGTTCAGCTTCAGCGGCCTGAAGACAGCCGTGCGGTACCAACTAAGCCGCGACAGCGCAACCGAGGTCAACGCCGCCGCGGCGAAGCTTTCGCCGCAGGAACTCTCGGACCTGGCCGCCAGCTTTCAAGAAGCGGTGGTCGATGTGCTGGTCGCCAAGAGTCTGGCCGCAGTTCGCTTCACCGGTTTTAAAACCCTTTGTGTCGGCGGCGGAGTCGCGGCCAACGGGCGGTTCCGCCAGAAGCTGACCGAAGGAACCGACCGCGCTGGCGTACGGCTGTTCCTCGCCCCGCCTGCCCTGTGCACCGACAACGCAGTGATGGGGGCGATTGCTGTCGAGCGGCTCAAGGCCGGGCTCGTCTCCGAACTCGATCTGGACATCACGGCCGGCGTGGTACGCGCCGCTCGCGCTTCGTAGAGTGGGCTGTGCCCACCATGGCGATGCGGGAAGCGCCGCGAGCTCGTATCCGTTCCACGATTCTGATCGGGTTGCGCATGGAGAGTCGCTTGCGGGCTATCGTCTTCTGGCGTCGCGCTGCACAGCCCACCCTACAAAGAGCCTCGCTTCTGAACTCACTTCGCATCTCGAATCTTACGTAACCAAATCGCCGCCCAGGCCATACATATAAAGATTGCCGAATCTGTTCGGCATCCCTATATTGGCGTTCGAGCGACAGGTTTGCCCTTCACCGAACCACACTCTCGCGTGCCCTTTTTGGCGAGAAAGTCCGCTCGAACTCAAAAGATCGTTCCCACCGGAGTGTTGGTTCATGCGCTGCTGTTCTCTCCCGACCTGTCGGTCGGCCCGCTCGTTTTGTTCGTGGGCACTCCTCACCCTCCTGGCAGTGCCCGCCTGGGGACAAGCCCCAGCCAAAGCGCCCGTCGCAGCCACCGGGCTGACCAAGGCGGCTGGCCCCGACCATGCCATCGTCCCCGGCTTCGAACGTTTCTATGCCGAAGCGGGCGACAAAACGGTCGGCGGGCAGTTGCTCCTGACCGAACTGAACTGCACCTCGTGCCACGCGGTCGACAAGTCGTGGGAGACCACCCTCGGCGGCCGGAAGCAGGCCCCGATTCTCGACAAGGTCGGCAACCGCGTGCAGCCCAGCTACCTGCGGACCTTCCTCTCGAACCCGCACGGCACCAAGCCGGGGACCACCATGCCTGACCTGTTCGCGGGCGAAACCGAAGCCGAGCGCAAAGAGAAGGTCGAGGCCCTGGTTCACTACCTGGCCTTCACGGGCAATGCAGCGCAGCAGTTCTCGGATCCCAAGAACGCCGCCGCGGGAAGCAAACTCTTCCACCAGATCGGCTGCGTCGCCTGCCATGGTCCGCAAGGTGCGACCGACGCCGCCCCGTTGGCCACTTCGATGCCGCTGGGGGACCTGACCAAGAAGTACACGATCCCCGGCCTGATTGAGTTCCTGGGCGATCCGCTCAAGGTTCGTCCCGCCGGCCGCATGCCTGGCTTTGCATTCAAGGAGAACGAGCTCCGCGATGTGGCTCACTTCCTGATGCAAGGGGTCGAAGTGAAGCTGAACGCCAACACAAAGTACGCTTACTACGAGGCCGACTTCGGCGACAAGCTCCCCGATCTCGACAAGCTGCAGCCCAAGGCGCAGGGCGAATCGGCCGGATTCGACATCGCCATGGGCCGCCGCGAGAACAACTTCGGGCTCAAGTTCACCAGCAACCTGCTGACCAAAGCCGGCGACTACACCTTTTTCGTCACCAGCGACGACGGCGCCAAGCTGTGGGTCGACGGCAAGCTGGTGGTCGACAACGATGGCACCCATCCTCCGCAAGAGAAGTCGGGCAAGACCAAGTTGACGGCCGGCCCGCACGAGATCGTGGTCGGCTACTTCAACGGCGGCGGCGGCGGAGAGCTGTACGTTGATTTCGACGGAGGCGGCGTCAAACGCCAGCGGATCGATCCCTTCCTCACGCTCAACAAAGACGGCTCGCCGATGAAGCACGAGGCCAAGGCCGGCGATGACGCTTTCGCCCTGGATCCCGATCTTGCCCAGAAGGGAAAAGAGATCTTTGCGACCATCGGCTGTGCCTCGTGCCATACGATGAACGACAACAAGAAGGCGATCGAGTCGAAGTTCAGCACGCCGACGCTGGCCCAGCTCAAGCTGACGAACAGCGGCTGCCTCTCCGGCAAGCCGACCAAGGGCGTGCCGCACTACCAACTGAGCGCGCCGCAGCAGGCCGCTTTGGCCGCGGTCGTGCCGGTCGTGGCCAAGCCGGCAACTCAGGTCACGCCTGTGCAAAAGGACGTGGTCGCCCATACGTTGACTCGCTTCAACTGCTTTGCCTGCCATCAGCGCGACAAGCAAGGCGGGGTCGAGACCGCCCGCGATCCGTTCTTTACCGGCACGCAGAAAGAAATGGGAGACGAGGGCCGCATTCCTCCCTCTCTCGACGGCGTCGGCGCTAAGCTGACGCCCGAGTGGATGAAGCAGATCTTCAACAACGGCACCAAGGACCGCAACTACATGCACGCCCGCATGCCCAAGTTCGGCGGCGGCAACGTGGGGCAGTTGGTCGACGCCTTTGGGTCGCTCGATCCGATCGAGTCGGTCACCTTCCCGACCTTCAGCGAGCCGGTCCGCCGGGTGAAGGCCGACGCCCGCATGCTGATCGGCGACAAGGCGTTTGGCTGCATCAAGTGCCACAACTTCAACAACATTCCGGCCACGGGCATTCAGGCCATGGACATGGCCACCATGACCAAGCGTCTGAAGCACGACTGGTTCCATCGCTACCTGGTCAATCCGCAGGCCTTCCGCCCCGGCACGCGCATGCCGTCGGCCTGGCCCAACGGCAAGACGCAGTTGCCCGGCGTCCTGGATGGCGACACGGCCAAGCAGATCGAGGCGATGTGGGTCTTTCTGGATGACGGCGGCAAAGCGGCCGTTCCTGAAGGGCTGGCTCGCGAGCCGATCGTGCTGACTCCGGTCAAGGAAGCGATCATCTATCGCAACTTCATCGAGGGGGCCGGCCCCCGCGCCATCGGCGTTGGCTACCCGGAGAAAGCCAACCTGGCCTACGACGCCAATAATCTGCGGCTGGCATTGATCTGGCAAGGGGCGTTCATCGATGCCTCGAAGCATTGGCTCGGCCGCGGTCCCGGCTTCCAGGCTCCGCTGGGAGACGGCGTGGTCCGCCTGCCGGACGGCGCGAGCTTTGCCACGCTGGCCTCGCCCAACGATCCCTGGCCCGCGACCCCTGCCAAAGAGATGGGACAGAAGTTCCGCGGCTACCGCGTGAGCGACGACCAGCGACCGACGTTCCTGACCAGCATCGGCGAGGTCGAGGTCGAAGACTTCCCCAATGCGGTTGCCGGCACGGTCGCCGGCAAGCCGCAGGCCAGCATCAAGCGGACCTTCAGCTTGAGCGGCTCGGGCCAGAACCTGTACTTCCGCGCTGCCGTAGCCGGCAAGATCGAAGCGGCTGCCGACAGCGCGTACACGATCGACGGGGACTGGACTCTCAAGGTGCAATCCCCCGGCAAGCCGCAGATTCGCACGGTCGCCGGCAAGACCGAGTTGCTGATCCCCGTCACGTTCGAGGGGAACAAGGCCAAGTTCTCGATCGAGTATGTCTGGTAATGGCACTTGGTCCCAGGCTCCGCCTGGGACCACACGAACCCGAGGCTCCGCCTCGTCGCAGTGGGACATGATTTCGATTTTCACAGATGCCGGATTCGAGCCGCCGGAACTTCGGTAAGACAACCTGGCCAAGGAACACTTCCGCAGCAGAACGCTTAAAAGAATCCAACGAGGCAGAGCCTCGGGTTAGTGTGGGCCCAGGCTGAGCCTGGGACCAAGAACGACCAAGAACGAAACAAGCCAATACCTCACCGCCTCCAACCGGTACTGAATATGTCCATCCGCATCCTCACACTGCTGACCGTCCTCTCCCTCTTCCCCCTTTCCGCTTGGGCGGCCGATCCGCTCCCCAAGGAGGACGACTACTACAAGATGTCGGCCTTCAAGGTCCCCGACGGAGTGATGCTGGAAGCCGGCGCGACCGAACTGATGCCCGATGGCCGCCTGGCCGTTTCCAGCCGGCGGGGCGAGATCTGGATGATCGACAAGCCGCTGGCCGACGACGCCAGCACGGCCAAGTTCACCAAGTTTGCCGAAGGGCTCCACGAAGTCCTCGGTCTGGCCGAGCGCGATGGCTGGCTCTACGTCACCCAGCGCTGCGAACTCTCGCGGCTGAAGGACACCAACGGAGACGGCCGCGCGGACCTGTTCGAGACCGTCAGCGACGGCTGGGAAGTGAACGGCGACTACCACGAGTACGCCTTCGGGTCGAAGTTCGACAAGGACGGCAACCTGTGGGTCGTCCTCTGTTTGACCGGCTCGTTCGGGAGCGATTGCAAGTTCCGCGGCTGGTGCCTGCGGGTCTCGGCCGACGGCAAGCTTACGCCCACCTGCAGCGGCATCCGTTCCCCCGGCGGCATCGGGGCCAACGCGGTTGGCGATATCTTCTACACCGACAACCAAGGCCCGTGGAACGGCACCTGCAGCCTCAAGCATCTCGAGCCGGGCTCGTTTCAGGGGCATCCGGGCGGCAACAAGTGGCTCGATCTGGCCAAGGACATCACGCGTCCCAAAGAGCCCAAAAGCGGCAGTCGGATCATGACCGAGGCCAAGCTGATCCCCGAACTGATGCCCCCCGCCTGCCAGTTCCCCTATCAGAAGATGGGCAACTCGGCCTCGGGCATTACCTGCGACACCACGGGCGGCAAGTTCGGCCCGTTCGTCAACCAGCTCTTCGTGGGCGATCAGTCGGCCAGCACCGTAATGCGGGTCGATCTCGAGAAAGTAAACGGACGCTACCAGGGGGCCTGCTTTCCCTTCCGCCAGGGTTTTGGCTCCGGCACGCTGGCCATGCAGATGTCTCCCACCGGAGCCATGTTTGTCGGCGGCACCAATCGCGGCTGGGGCTCGCGCGGCAACAAGCCGTTCGCCTGGGAACGCCTGAACTGGACCGGCAAGGTCCCCTTCGAGGTGCTGATCATGCGGGCCAAGCCCGATGGTTTCGAGCTGACCTACACCGAACCGGTCGATCCAGCCACGGCCGGCGATGCGAAGTCGTACAAGCTGAAGAGCTACTGCTACATCTACCAGTCTTCTTACGGAAGCCCCGAGGTGGACCAGGCCGTGCCGGAGATCACCAAGATCGAAGTCTCGCCCGACAAAAAGTCCGTGAAGCTGACGCTGGCCCTGACGGAGGGGCAGATCTACGAACTCGATCAGCCCGGCGTCCGCTCGGCGGCCGGCCTGCCGTTGTTGCACTCGCAGGCCTATTACTCGCTGAACTACATACCCGCGAAGTAGCAGCAGGCGGTAGAGGAGTTTCCCCGGCATCGGCTCGCCGGTATGCTGATCGGCATTCCGCCCTTGCCCGCCCCCATGAGTCGCGCATGAACCTCTCCTGTTTGCACGGCCTGCCTCTGGCAAGCCTTTGTCTTGTCGCGTCATTCGGTTGCTCGGGGCCGCCGGCCACGCCCCCGGCCAAATCGCCAGCCCCCGCCGCGGCTAAGACCGCCGGCGCGACTGCGATCGAGCAAAAGGCCGTCGCGTCGCAGCAGAATGACGAGGGAGAGATCACGCTGCTCGACCTGCACGGCACGGACGTATCGGACAGCGAACTGCGCGGGATTCCGGATTTCGCCTTTCTGACTTCGCTCAATCTGGCTGAGACGCCCGTCACCGAGGTTGGCCTGGAATCGATCGGCAAGAGCAAGAGCCTGAAGGTTTTGGATCTGCGCGACAGCGCCATCAACAATGCGGACTTGAAAGGGCTCGAGGGAATGCCCGAGCTTCGCGTGCTGCGGCTCTCGGGCAAAAACGGCAAGACCACGGTTTGCGACAAGGGCATGGCCTCGCTGGCCAAGATCCCCCAGCTCAAAGGGCTGTCGCTCGATTTTCTCTGGATCAGCGAAGACGGGCTGGCTCAGCTCGCTCCGCTTAAGGATCTGGAAGAACTGTACCTCGCCCGGACGCTGGTCACCGACGAGTCGCTGGCCAAGCTGGCCCTGTTCCCCAAGCTCAAGAAGCTGCGGCTGGCCAAAACGCAGATCACCGGGGCGGGGCTGGCCGAACTGGCTAAGTTGCCCGCCCTTGAAGAGCTGGATCTGAGCGAGAACGGCATCGACGACGCAGGGCTCGAACACTTGGCCAAGATGAAGCAGCTCAAGCGGCTCAACTTGTGGCGCGTGCAGGCCACCGACGCCGGCATGGCCCACCTGGCCGGGCTGACCAATCTGGTCTGGCTGAACGTGGACAACACGCAGCTCAGCGACGCGGGGCTGCCCCATTTCAAGGACCTGACCAAGCTCACCTTTCTGCACTTGGGTTCCACGGCCATCTCCGACGCGGGGCTGGTGAATCTGGAAGGACTGACCGCGCTCAAGGATTTGAAGGTCACTCGCACGGCGGTCTCGGCTGAGGGAGTGGCCAAGCTTAAGCAGAAGTTGCCCCAGACGGCGATTCAGTTGGAGTACCGGCAGGCGGAAGAGCCCGTACCGTGAGTTGGCAGGCGGAAGAATCTGAGATTTGAGATTTGAAATTTGAAATTTGAGATGTCCAGGGGCAAGGTCGTTTTGCAGAGGCCTCGCCCTTCCTCTCGCCTCTCGCCACTCGCCTCTCAAATCTCCCCCGTCAGCAATGTCTCCAGATGCAAGGTCACGCTGTCGGCCAGCATCTCCGTATTGTATCCCCCTTCCAACACACTCACGATCCGACCTTCGCTATAGACATTCGCCACCTCGCGCACGATCTGCGTCAGCGTGGCGTAATCTTCCGTCTCCAGCCCTAGCGACCCGACCGGGTCGAGCCGGTGCGCGTCGAAGCCCGCACTCAGCAGCACGAGTTGCGGGCGGATGTGCGAGGCCAGCTGTTCGAGCCCGCTGCGGAACGCATCGAGAAAAGCCTGGCGGGAAGCGCCGAAGCGAATCGGCAGGTTCAAGGTCGTACCCAGCCCGTCGCCGGTTCCCGTTTCATCCGCATCCCCCGTGCCGGGATAGAACGGAAAGCGGTGGATAGAAAGAAAGCCTACCTGGCCATCGGCATAGAAAGTGTCCTGCGTGCCGTTGCCATGATGCACATCCCAGTCGACGATCAGCGCGCGGTTCAGCCCCAGCTCGCGAGTGGCCAGGCGGGCGCCGATGGCCACGTTGTTGAACAGGCAAAAGCCCATCGGCGCGGACTGCAACGCGTGATGCCCGGGCGGACGGACCAGGCACATCGCCTGTTTGTCTTCGCCGCGCAGCACTCGTTCTACGGCGTCGCAGACGGCGCCGGCGGCCAGGCGGGCGACCGAGTACGAATCGTGCGACACGATCGTGTCGGCTTCGATCCGCCCCCCGTCGCGCAGCACGAACTCCTCCAGACGCCGGGCATAGGCCAGGTCGTGCACGCGGGCCAGCCGCTCCATGGAGACCGCCGGCCAGGCATGGCGGACGCAGCGTTCCACCAGGCCGCGCTCGCTCAGTCGACGAGAAATCGCGATCAACCGCTCGGGACACTCGGGATGGTCCCCCGTCTCGTGTTTCAGAAAATCTTCGTGCGAGTAGAGCAGCATCGGAAGTCGCCCGGGCGCGTGGGGGAGCGGAACCCTGCCATTTACTCCCGCTGGCAGCGAGATGTCAAACGACTGCCTGCACGGGCCTGCCAGCAGCGCACTATTCGAACAGTCTGGCAAAATCCTTCAGATCGTCTTGATCCCCTCAGGTGGAACTGCCGAATAAGAGTACGTGGGTTCCAAGTCTCTTTTTGCCATCATCCATCGCTTCGCGATGAATTCGGAGAACCGTTATGAAACGGCTCGTGCTCTCCTTTTCGGTCGCCTGGCTGCTGTCGGTTTCGACCGCTGGCGCTCGGGAGCCCGTTCAGCCCGTGCCCGCACCGGTTGCCGAAGTCGGACCGAGCGTGAATCCCGAGGCCTCGGCCTTCAAATATCGCCAGGGCATTCCCGATCCGGCGCTGGCCGTGCGAATGAACGCCGCCTACAAGGGCTCGCAGCGACGGGGACGGATCGAGACTCGCAAGGCCAACGGCTATTCGCTGTCGCGTCCGGGGGCCAACGTGACCCCGTTCGTGGGTGGCGGCTACTCGGCCGAGTACGCCCCTTCCGGTGTGTACGACGACCCCTGGCTGCGTCCCGCGCCGGTCGTGCAGCCCGCCCCGAGCCTGTCGGTGTCGCAGCGGCCTTTGAAGACCAAGCTCCGCTAAGCAAACTGGCAGCGACGAGAACTGGATGTGACGGGGCCGGATCTGCAAAGCAGGTTGGCCCCGTGTTCGTTTCGAAGTGAGTTCGCGCGTTGTCCTGCAACCTATCGCCCTGCCTTCGCGTCGCGAAGCACCTTCTCCAACTCGCTCAGGTAAGCGGCAAACCGCTCGCGCCCAGCGCGCGAAATGCGGCACAGGGTCTTCGAGCGGTGATTCTCGTTTCCTTTCCAGACTTCGATCAGTCCGGACTCGATCAGCACCTTCAAGTGTCGATTCAGATTGCCGTCGGTCAGAGAACAGAGTTGCTTGATCTCGCCGAACAGCGCACCATCGGCACGCGAAGCCAGCGCCACCAGAATGCCCAGGCGGGCTTTCTCGTGCAGGTCCCGGTCGAGCCCTTCGTACGCGTAGCGGCCGGCCTGTTCTGCGGCGTCGGAGGTGTTTTTTGCTTTTGACATGGGCATAGCTTTGCCATGCAAAGAGCCTGGCGTCAAGCGACAAGCCGCGCTTCGGCTTAATCGGAAGTGGAGAGCTTAGCCTTCATCTCGATCGTGGTGATGCCGGCCGCGGTCTGAATCTCGATCTCAAGGGGCCGCCCTCCTTTGCGCGCCTCGAGGGCCCCCGATGTCGCTGGCGTCTTGGTCAGGATCTCCCAGCCTTGGTCCGCCAGCGCGCTCGTATAGAAGGCATGCACCTTGGCGGCATCGTCGGTCGTCTGCAGCGTGATCTTCGCGTCGGGATGGATTGCCGAAGCCGCCGCGACGCGCGCTCCCGGATAGCGCGGCGCATCGGCCGGAAACCCCTCGGGCAGCGGAACGTTCCCTTCTGCATCGGCATGCACGGGAGCGAGAGGTTCGACAGGCTGCGGTGCCGGCGTGCGGCCACATCCACTGTTCATTAGCACCATCGACAGCAGCGCGACGCTTCGTAGGATCGACATGCGAGGAACTCCCGGAGAGAAGGGTTCGGCACAGTATAGACGAGCGAGTCGCCCGTCGGTTCCCGGCGTGGGGCAAAACGAGCTTGACATAGAATTACGACCGTAATATAAAGCGGGCATGCGTTACCCGCCCGACCATCGCCAGAAAACTTACGAGCGCATCCTGGATGCCGCGGCCGTGGTTTTCCGCAGGCACGGCTACCAGGCGAGCAGCGTGGACCAAGTGATGAACGAAGCGGGGCTCACGCCCGGCGGCTTCTACGCGCACTTTGATTCGAAAGAAGAACTCTTCGCGCAGGCGTTCCTCAAGATGCTTCGTCAGGGCCGCACCTTGCACGGAGACGCGGTCGAGCCGTTGGCGGGGCCTGCGCGGATTCAAGCTATTGCCAGTCGTTACCTGAGCGCCGGTCATCGCAAGCTGATCGACACGGGCTGCCCGCTCCCTCCGCTGCTGGCCGATCTTCCGCGGCAAAGTTCTGAAATGCGGCAAGCCTTTCAGGAAGTGCTGCGCGAGATCGCCGGCGAAATGGCCAGCCACGTTCCTGCAAAATCGGCGTCCCCCGATGCCGACGGAGACACATCGCTGGCCCTGTTGGCCGTGATGGTCGGCGGCATGTCGCTCGCCCGGGGCGTAGCCGACGAAGCCCTGGGGGATCGCATTCTGCTGGCCTGCCGCAAGCTGATCGACGCCGCGGTCCAGTCGCCCACCAACAGTAAGCCTTCTATCAGATCCTCTCGCAAGAAAGGCCAGGAATCATCGTGACACCAACCGCTACCGGAACGCCTGCGACCGCCGAGAATCCCCCGCGCCGCGCCGACTACCCTCGTTCGGGCGATGTCCATCTGCAATGTTCCGGCACGAACTATTCGTTGGCCTGCATCGGGCCGGCCCACCAGCTTGCTCGCTACAGCGTGCGGCTGCCGAGGATCGGACAAACCGTGCACGGCAAGCTGTTTCTGCACGAGCTCATGGGCCTGACGGGCATGGAGATCTCCTTCGGTCTGCTCCCCGCGCAGTCATCGTTCCCCTTCTATCACAAGCACACGCAGAACGAAGAGGTCTATCTGTTCTTGCAGGGGACGGGGGAGTTCCAGGTCGACGGCCAGGTGATGCCGATCCACGAGGGGACCGCCGTTCGCATCGCCCCCGACGGAGTCCGCTGCTTCCGCAACACATGCGACCAGCCGATGTTCTATGTGGTGATTCAGGCCAAGGCCGGCTCGCTGGAACAGTGGACGGGCAGCGACGGCATCGGCGTGCCGGGCGAAGTGCAGTGGCCGCCAGCGGCGCCGACCGCATAGCAGATCACCGCGGATCTAGCCGCGACGGCTTATGATCCAGAGCGTCATCAGGACAAGCACCATGGCGAGTCCGTCGATCCATACAAGAATCGTCAGATACGGTGCGAGATCGGGCCGCTGATTCTCCCACACAATGATGGCGAAGGGGAGCGATCCACCCGCAAGCATCACCATCAGGCAGAACCTGGCGAGCCAGGTAGAGTGCCAGTGGCTCGCAGCGGGAGCAGCGGGAGGATCGCCGAGCGGAGTTCGGGGCGACTGATAGGGATTCTCGTCCATGTTGCGAGCTTACCCGATCTTCGCACCCACGGCATGGCGAGCTTACGAAAGCACTCGCCTTGTCCGGCGCGGGGGTGACTACTATCCTTCAGTAGCTCCCTCTCACTCTCCGGAGATCTGCCCGTGGCTGTCCTCGAATTTCAAGGGGAAGAACTGTTTGCCTGCACGCCCGAGAAGCTGTTCGCGGCCATGACCGACCCGGACGTGCTGGCCGCCACGATCCCGGACTTGGAGTCCTCGGAGCGGGTGGGCGAGCACGGTTTAAAATGCGTGGTCCGCCCCGGCTTCTCGTTCCTGCGCGGGACCATGAAGATGGAGATCGAGATGAAAGATCTCGTTCCCCCGAAGAGCGCCGCCATGCAGGTGCAGGCCAAAGGGATCGGCGCCACGCTCGATATCGCCAGCACCATGCAGATCGAGCCAGTCGACGGCGGCAAGTCGAAGCTGCTGTGGAAGACCAGCATCGTGAAGCTCTCGGGCCTGGTGGCCACGGTCAGTCGGCCGCTGATTCAAGGGGCCGCCGGCCAGATCGCCAAGATCACCTGGGAGAAGGTGCGAAAGCACGTCGAGGCCTAGTCGCCCGTCCGGCTCGTGGTTGCCGATGATCTTTATCAAGCTCTTTCTGAACGCGCTGGGCAGCAACCTGATGGTCTGGGGCATGGTCGTCGTCGGCCTGCTGCTGACTTCCTGCGTCGACTACCTGGTCGATCGCACGACCGGCCACTACGAGTGGATGACCCGCCGGGTCGAGCGCTGGAAGCTGATCCTGATTCCCTGCGTGCTGGTGCAGATCTGGTACGCGGCTTATGCCGTGCAGCAGGTGCGGCTCGATGCCTGGTCATGGGAGGACTCGCTGGCCTATTCGGTGCTGGTCCACGGCATGGCCATCCTGGGGATGTTGATCGTGGCTGTCGTGTTCGATCTGATGTTCCGGGCCTGGCTGCAGATCTACGAATCGCCCTATCTCTCGGGGCTGATTGCCGGCGCGGGGCTGGCGGCGTATGGGATCTTTCATACCTTCCCGTATCCGGCGGAACTGCTGGGCGAGGCTTGGCCCAGGGTGTTGCACGTCCTCAGCTTGTTTCTGGGGTAGACGGTCCCTAGCGCCGGGCGGCGACGATTCCCGGCGGCCACGCGGCACGCTACCATAGCCTCCTCGCCCCCCCTGTAGACTCGCACTCATTCGACTCTCTCCCAGGAGCCACACCATGCCGGGCAAGGCCGTTACTCGCGGACGCATCAAGCAGTCCATTGTTTTCTGGTGCTTCAACATCGCGGGCGAGAAATGGGACCTGGAGCGGATGTGCCAGGTGTCCAAGGACCTGGGTGTCGACGCCCTGGAGATCGTACCTCCTTCCGACTGGCCGCTCTTGAAGAAGTACGGGCTGAAGTGCGTGCTGGCCCCCAACGGCATGCCGGGTGCGCCGTTCGTGAAGGGTTTCAATAACCCGCGCTATCACGAAGAAGTAATCGCCCGCACCACCGAGGCGATCGACGCCAGCGCCGAGGCCGGCTGTCCGAACGTGATCGCCTTCACGGGTTATAAGTGGCGCGATGCCGAAGATCCGACATCGGGCGAGATCTCCAGCGATGAGTGCCTGGAGAACTGCGTGAAGGGGTTGAAGCAGGTTGTCGGCCACGCCGAAAAGAAGGGCGTAACCCTTTGCTTCGAACATCTAAACACCCGTGACGGCACGCACCCCATGAAGGGGCACCCGGGCTATCAAGGAGATGACCTGGGCTTGATGGGGCGGATCATTCGCAAGGTCGGCTCGCCCCGGCTCAAGCTGCTGTTCGACATCTACCATGTGCAGATCATGCACGGAGATGTGATCCGCCGGATCGAAGAGAACAAGGATATCATCGGCCATGTACACGTGGCCGGAAACCCGGGCCGCGCCGAGCTGGATGATCAGCAGGAGATCAACTTCCCGCCGATCATGAACAAGCTGCTGTCGATTGGCTACAACGGCTATGTCGGGCAGGAGTTCATCCCCACGCGCGAACCGCTGGCCGGGTTGGAACAGGCCGTGAAGCTGTGCGACGTGTAGGCCGCTACTGCATGCCGAAGGACTGGGCGTCCTCTTTCAGGTCGCGAATCGCCCGCTCCACCAGTCGGCGGAGTTCGGCTTCGGCTTCGGCGACGTTCTTGCGATTGTCGGGCAGAATGGCCCAGCACATGGCCAGTGCCTGACGCAGGGCGTTGTCGGCCGCGCCAGGTCCGTGCAAGATGCGCGGGGTAAGCCCGGTGGCCATCGGGGTGGAGAACGCCGCTGGGGCCATGCCCGGTCCGTTGCCAGCCAGGTCATAGGCGCTGTCGCGCGGGCCGCGTGCCGGGGCTGCCATGTCGGCCGGTGCCGCTGCGGGGGCGGGAGCGGGAGCGGGGGCCGGAGCAGAGCCGTTGGCCTGGGGCGCCGGTTTCGACGAGGCCTTGTCGACCAACTGCCGTTCGGCGACCTTTAGTTCGGTCTTGTCACCCTTGTCTGTCTTCTCAGTCTTTTCGGCTTTTTCAGCCTTCTCGCGCTCTTCCTTCTCTTTGGCTTCCTTGGGCGTGATCCGCTTTACGGTCGCCCGCATATCGTAGTCGTCGTCGCTCATGTCGTCGTCGTCGACGTTCAGAGCAGCATCCTGTTCGTCGTGAGTCAGGATCTGATCGATCTGACTCCGAAGCGCGTCCAGTGACACGCCCAACGATTCCAGCACATGCGACGACTTGCTGTCAGGGACCCGCATCAGGCCCAACAGCAGGTGTTCGGTATCGACGTTCGGGGCTTTGGTGCGGCGAACCTCTTCCAGAGCGTTCACCACCGCTTTTTTGGCGGCGGTGGAAGGGGGGAGCTTGGGGCTCGCCGGCTCCTGCGGACCAGGAGGAGAGACGCGGTCCACTTCGCGCTGGGCCGCCTGAAGGTCGACCCCCATGGCCTTGAGGGCCGAAGCGGCCAGACCATGCTCTTCACGAATCAGCCCCAGCAGCATGTGCTCGGTGCCAATTTGCTCGTGCCAGCGGCGCAGCGCCTCGTGATTCGAGAGCTGCATCACCTTACGCGCGCGTTCGGTGAAGCGATCGAACATGGGTCAACAATCTCCTTCGGGCGGACAACTCACTCTCAAGACATAATAATCGCCCGCCCGGCGTGTCGCGACATTTGACGGTAGAAAATGCCGGAAACCCCAAGAAATCGGGCGGACGAGGCCGGATAACCCGCAGGTTCCGGCGTTTGCAATCGAGAAATGAAGCCGCCGGCCAGCCTTTTGCACCCCTTTTCCCTTGGTCCCAGGCTCCGCCTGGGACCACACGAACCCGAGGCTCCGCCTCGTTGAAGTGTCTTAGCCACCTTCACGCTGGTGAATTGTGCCGCTCGCGTCGACACCACGGTTACGTGGCCAAACGGATCGAAAAGGGGGAACTTGAACGAACGCTACGAGGCGGAGCCTCGGGTTAGTGTGGTCCCAGGCGGAGCCTGGGACCAAGGGGAACCAAGAACGCTAGGCTGCACCAAGAACACGGGCGCTACTTGCCGATGCAGTACAGCTTATTTGTGGTCCGGATGAAGAGCTGCCCTTGGGCCACGGCGATCGACGAGCGGACCATGCCGTCGATCTCTTTGCCTTCCATCGAGATCACCCGCAGCTCTTTGCCGTCCTCGGCGTTGAAGACGCCGATGTCGCCGTCGAAGTTCATGATGTACACCTTGCCGTCGGCCGCCAGCGGAGAGGCCTCGTACTTCTTGCGGCCGGGGGTCGTCACCTGCCACTTTACCTTGCCGGTCTTGGGCTCCACGCGGGCCAGGGCGTTGCGAACGTCACTGAGCACGAAGAAATCTCCGTCGTAGAAAGCTGGGGTCGGCACGTCCGAGGAAACTTCGCGGGCCTCGCGGCTGACCCAGGCGATCGAGTCGTCCCCCAGCACGCCGGTTCCGCCTGCCTTGATGGCGTAGATGGGATCGCGCTTCGGGGCGCAGACCAGAATGATGCCGTCGCCGGCGATCGGCGAGGGGACCAGCCGCCAGTCTCCCTTGCGGCTGGGATTCCAGGTGCCCCACTGCCACAGTTCCTTGCCGGTCTTCAAATCGTGGCCCGAGAGGGAATCGCCGCCGGCGACCAGCAGTTCCTTGCGCCCGTTGAACTCGTACGGCATCGGCGTGTTGAAGGACTCCAGCGATTCGGCCTGGGCCTTGCTGGGGCGAACGACCTTGAACAGCTCGTTGCCGGTCTTGGGCTCCATGCCCAGGATTACCGAGGCCCCTTCGCCTCGCTGCAGGATTTGCATGTACATCGTCCCCTCGAAGATCACCGGACTGGTGCTGAAGGTCCAGCCGAAGGCGAAGGGACCCAGATTCTTCTTCCAGCGCTGCTGCCCGCCGAAGTCGTAGGCGACCATCTCGCCGTTGCCATAGAAGAAGACAACCGTCTCGCCATCGGTGGTGGGCGAAGGAGCCGAGTAGGTGCTTCGAGTGTCCTTGCTCACCCCTTTGGCCACGTCGTACTGCCACAGCAGCTCGCCGGTCTTGCGATCAAAGGCCATCGCATCGACGGTGTCTTTGGCCTTGTTCACGCTCGAGATGAACACATGGTCGCCGCAGACGATCGGTGTCGCGGCGCTGTTGCCCGGCAAGTCGACGACCCAGGCCACGTTCTCGGTCTTGCTGAACTCGGCCGGTAGTTTCTTCTCGGGGGTCGAGCCGTTGAAAGTGGGGCCGCGCCAGTTGCGCCATTCTTCGGCTTGCGAGAAGGAGTTGCAGACCAGGAGGAAGGCAACAGCGAGGAGCGATTTCTTCATGTCGAGTCTCGAAGCATGCGAGGGAAGATCGGTGCAGCATCGCGGCCTTCCGCGACGGAATCGGTATGTTAGCCCAGGCAGTCGGGGGAAACCAGTTGCGGCCCTGGCGAGCGGCTTTCCGCCCGAATGGCGCGCTTCTTCAAATTCAAACCGACGTTGTCAAACGCCCCAATCCTCGCCACAATAGCGTTCTATGGTCGAGTACGACACACACGATTGGCGCAGCCATCTTCTCGATATCCGTGGGTCGATGGTCCGCGAGATTGTCTACCGGGTCCTCTCGGTGGTCATCTTCTCCGTGGTTGTCACGGTGATCGATCAATACGTGGACCACAACCTGGGAGTGGAGGTCTACGGGCATACTTTCATCGGCACCGCCTTGGGCTTGTTGCTGGTGTTCCGCACCAATGCCGCTTACGACCGCATTCTGGGAAGGGCGAAAGCTCTGGGGCTCGATCATCAACGAGTCGCGCAACCTGGCCCGGGTGGTCAGTATCCATCTCAAGAACGACCACCAACTGGCCTCGGAAACGATTCGTTGGGGAATCGCCTTCGCCTGGTCGACCATGTACCAGTTGCGGAAGGAACGAGGCCTGGGCGAAGTAGCCACCGAACTTCCGGCCGAGGAAGTCCGCCTGGTCCAGGCGTCCGATCATCCGCCGTTGGCTGTGTCGCGAGCCATCTCGCAGCGGCTGCTCGAAGCCCGGGACCGGGGGCTCATCACCGAATACGTGATGGTCTCGATGGACCAAAACGTGCAACTGATGATCGACTATATGGGGGCCTGCGAACGGATCCGCAACACGCAGCTTCCCTTCGCCTACATGGTCCATCTTCGCCGGGCCTTGATCGCCTATTGCTTTACGCTTCCATTCGCCCTGGTCAACTACTTCGGCTGGCTGACGATCGTGGTGGTGATGCTGATCTCGTATACCCTGTACGGGATCGAGGAGATCGGCGTCCAGATCGAAGGGCCGTTTGGCGACGACGAAAACGACCTGCCGCTCGAGAGCTTCTGCCAGACGATCGAACGCAACATGCGCGGCGTGCTGGCCACGCTCGACAATCCTGAGGCGGCCACCGCCACGCCCGCCCCGTCGTTCCTTCCCGCGGGCGCTAGTCTCTCGTCCCCCGCGGCGGTACCCAAGCCGTGATCGATCCGACGCTGGAGCACGCCGATCCGCCCGACGAGGCCCTGCTGCTCCTGGAGGACTATCTGGCCCAGCTTCAGGCCGGCGCAAAACCCGATCGGGCGCGACTGCTGGCCTGCGACCCGGGCATGTCGTCGATGCTCGACTGCCTGGACGCGCTCGAGAATCTGGCCCCTCCGCCTGTTCCCCCGGGATTGGCGAGTGTCAGGCCGGCTGGCGGATCGGCGTTGGAAACGCCCACGATCGACTCGGCCGAGGCCTGCCCGGGGGACAACTCGCCCGAGCGATTCGAGTGGACCGGGCATCTGATGACCGACTTTGGCCGTTACGAGTTGATGGGCGAGATCGGCCGAGGCGGGATGGGGGTCGTCTACAAGGCGCGGCAGAAAGATCTGGACCGCATCGTGGCCCTGAAGATGATCCAGGCCCGGCATCTGGCCAGCGACGAGCAGGTGGGGCGGTTCTATGCCGAGGCCAAAGCGGCCGGCAAGCTGCAGCATCAGAACATCGTCCGCATTCACGAAGTCGGCCAGGCGATGGGCCAGCATTACTTCGCCATGGAGTACGTGGCCGGCGAGAGTCTCTCGGACGTAGTGCGGCAGGGCGTGCCCGATGCGCCGACCTCGGCCGAGTGCGTGGCCGTAGTCGCCCGGGCGGTAGCCTATCTGCACGAGCAGGGAATCGTACACCGCGATTTAAAACCCTCGAACATCCTGCTGGACGACGCCGGCCGGCCCTACGTGACCGACTTTGGCCTGGCCAAGCTCTTGGGGGCGGGCAACCACGCCGACGACGGCACGATTGCGGGAACGCCGAGCTACATGGCCCCCGAACAGGCCGCCGGCCAGAACGATCGCGTCGGACCGCTCAGCGATGTGTACAGCCTGGGGGCGATTCTGTACGAACTGCTTGTCGGCCGGCCTCCGTTCCGCGCGGCCACGGCGCTCGACACCCTGGTGATGGTGCTGGAGAGTGAGCCCGACACGCCGCGCTCCCTCCGGCCCCAGGTGCCGCACGAACTGGAGCAGATCTGCTTGCGCTGCCTGGAGAAGAACCCTGACGATCGTTACCCGTCGGCCGTTGCGCTGGCTGAGGACCTGGAGCGATTCCTGCGCAGCGACGCGATTGAAGTCCGCCCTGCGGGGCTGTGGCCCCGTTTCCGACGCTGGGCGCGGCGCGAGCCGGCGCTGGTCTCGCGCCTGGTTGGCATCGGCATCTGCATTGCCATCTCGCAGCTCAAGCACACGCTCTACCCAGGCGATGTCACGCTCACGGAGCATCTGACGGTGCTGGCCCCGATGTTCGTCTGGATCGGAGCCTCGATCGTCTTTCAGCAGATGCTCAACAGCCAGGCCTGGGCCGAGCTTGGCCGCTTCCTGTGGGCGGGGGCCGACGCGCTGCTGCTCTCCAGCGTGCTGTACTTCACTGGCGTGCCGCCTGGGCCGCTGATGATCGGCTTCCCGCTGATGATCGCGGCCTCGGGACTATGGTTCCAGGAGTCGCTGGTCTGGTTCATGACCGGCTGCTCGCTGCTGGGCTATCTGGTGTTGGCCCTGACGCTTCCGTCAGGCAACGTGGCCCCGCACCATCACCTGCTGTTTCTGATCTTCCTGGGAGTGATGGGCGTGGTAGTCGCCTACCAGGTGCGGCGCGTGAAGGCACTGACGAGTTACTTCGCGAGACGACGATAGGAAATTCGGGAAGTAACCCCCAGGACGCCAAGAGGAATCGCCGCGAGGGAGTCGCCAGTTGGGCGTATCGGCGTTGAGCCCCGTTTAAGGGGCTTCTTCGGCGAAGAAGCCCCCATGAATGGAGCTCAACGGACGATCAATGCTCGGCGACTGCACGACCAACTCTCGCTCCCCTGCCTACTCCGCTCGCGCCTTGCGCCGCGAGATCGTCGTCGCGTAGAGATCCAGGTACTTCTTCGCGGTGGCCGTCCAAGACCAGTCCTGCTTCATGCCGGCTGAGACCACCTTGGACCACTGGGGCTTCTCGCGGGTGTACATGTCAACAGCGCGGGCGAGTCCCTCGCTCACGGCCATCGCCCCCGAATCGTGAAAGCAGAATCCGGTCGCCGCGCTGGCCGCCAGCGTTCCGTCATTCACATCAACCACCGTGTCGGCCAGGCTCCCCGTGTTGCGGACCACGGGGACCGCGCCGTAGCGCAAGGCTTGCAGTTGATACTTGCCGCAGGGCTCGCTGCGACAAGGAGCCAGCAGCATGTCGACGCCGGCCATTAAGCGATGATGCAATGGCTCGTCCTGGGCCATGCAAAAGCTCAGACGGCGGGGCTGGCGTTTCACCAAGTCGGCCAGGGCATCCTGGCACTTGGCATCGCCGGTCCCCAGCACCACCCATTGCACGTCGCGCTCGGCCAGCCAGCCGCGCATGACCTCGATGACGGCATCAATGCCTCGTCGATCGCAGAGCTGCCCTACCAGGCCCACCAGCGGCACAGTGGGAGCTGCCGGCAAGCCGACTTCAGTCTGCAGCGCCGCCTTGGCTTGAGCTTTGCCGGCGAAGGCCGAGCGCTCGTCGTAATGGTGAGCCAGATACGGATCGTTGGCCGGATTCCAGATTTCGTAGTCGATCCCTTCCACCACGCCCGTGAGAACCTCGCGGCGGCTGGTCAGCACTCCTTCCATGCCACCGCCCAGCGGCGAGGTCTGGACCTCTTGCGCATAGCGCGGGCTGAGTGTGTTGATCGAGTCGGCGAACACCAGTCCCGTCTTCAGCAGATTCAAGTGGCCGTAGAACTCCATTTGCCGCCAGTTGAAGTACTTCCAGTCGAGCCCTGTCAGCAGCATATCCCAGTGCCAGAACTTCCCCTGATGCTCCAGGTCGTGCAGCGTGAAGAGCGTCACGACCTTTTCAAAGCCCGGCAGGTGTCGGTACTCGACATCCAGATAAGCGGCCAGCAAGCCCGTGGTCCAGTCGTGGGCATGGATCACATCGGGGCACAGGTTGAGTTGCTTGGTAGTCTCCAGGACGGCCCTCGAGAAGAAGACGAACCGCTCGCAGTTGTCGATGTATTCAGCGCCCCCCTCCTGATACAGCCCAGGGCGCTGGTAGTAGTCGTTCTGCTCGACCAGGTAAACGGTCACCGTGGGACCCGCAGGGCGCGGCTGCCAGGCCAGCTTCACCACGCGACCGGTGACCAGCTTGGCGCCGATGGTGATCGCCAAGTCGACGCCAGTCGGCTCGAGCAGCTTGCCCCCGGCGATGGCTTGGGCGAAGCCGGGCAGAATCACACTGACCGAATGCCCCAGTCGGGCGAGCTCGGTTGCCAGCACGCTGATCGATTCGGCGGTCTCACCCGGGGGGGTGAATGGGACCATTTCACTGGTGGCAAACAGAATGTTCATGGGCCGTGTGGAGAGAGGAGCCGGCGGTGCCACGAAACGAGGTCTGGAAGGGACCTTGGTGCAAGGTACCGGTCGCAACACAGAAACACAAGCTATTCATCGGGTTACGAAATGGTATTTCATGTGATCCATTACAGGTTTTCGGGCAATCAAAATGAGTAGCCTTTGAGAAATCCTATTTTCTTATACTGCGATGAACTTTTCTGGCCACCTGGCGCACCTAATCTCAGCAAACCAAAACACGGTAGCATGTTGCCAAGTTTCTGGTGTACAATTGGGCTCGCCCTGCGAAAACTGGGCGTCCCTCCTGAGGTTGCGTCGTGACCCCCAACGACGGCGGAGAACCTTCTCGTGCCGAACGTCGATGTCCGTCAGGCTAGCGAGCAATACTTTGCGCGGATTCACCGTGCTGCGCTCGTGTTGACGGGCAATCCTTGGGACGCGGACGATCTGGCCCAGGAGACCTTCCTCGAGTTCGCGCGGCTATCGCACCGCTTCGAGGGAAGAAGCAGCCTGTATACCTGGATCTATGGCATCCTGCTCAACTTAGAGCGCCGACATCGCCGACGTAGCAGTCTGTGGCGACGCAAACTGCGCGTGCTGTGGGACAACGAACCCGCTGCCGAACGGACGGTGCCGGCCGCTGAGACGCGGATTGAAGTGACCGAGTGGAAGCGGAGCCTGTGGGCCGAGGTGGCCAAGCTGCCCGATGGACAGCGACATGCTTTGGTGCTGCGGTTCAGCGAACACTTGGCCTATGAAGAGATTGCCGAGATCCTGGAATGCCCGTTGGGTACGGTGAAGTCGCGGATCCACCACGGCTTGGCCACCCTGCGAGAACATCTACAAGCTGCCGGACTACCGGACGCCGCCGAGATTCCCAAGCACGCTTGGGAGGACATGACCCATGCCGTTTGAACCCCGTATTCTGCGAACCGACGATCAGCCTGCCGACGAGGGGGTTGCCGACGCTCGTGTGTTCGAGGCCGGTTCGCTTGAAGTGCGCGCTGACGCGGGATCGAGTGAGTCGTCCACTGAAAACTGGCTCCCCACCGAGCTTGAAGCCTTGGCCGAGCAGTTGGGCGAAGACTCGCAGCATCTGGCGCAGAAGTTCCCGGCTCCTTCGTATCCGGCACCCAAGCTGGCCGAGTTGGCCGCTCGCATGGAACAAGTGGCTGCCGCTGCCGAGAGCCGTCGTTCGTCGTACCGCGCCTGGCGCGGTTACGCGGCCGTGGCCTCGACGCTGGCCGCAGGCTTGCTGATCGCTGTCGGCGCCGGTTGGTGGATGTCTCTCGGCACGACAAATACCGAGATGGCTGCGGTAGCCCCTGCGGAAAAGGCCGCGGCGACCCCTGCCATCTCGCACGCCGCACCGGATGCTTCGACGGACTCGCGCCTTGCAACTCGCGAGCCGGCCAAGACTGCAACGGGTGCGACACTAGCGGCTGAGTCTTCCGCGCCGGTGCTCGAACCGCAGGACTTCATGGAACTCGACTCGGTAACCCAGTCGGCCGTGGCCGATCTGGTGGAAGACGGCCAGTTGCAGCAGGGAAGCATCTCGCTGTAGTGCCGGTTCGCTAGTGAGTGAGTTCGTAGGCTCCATTCTTTCGGCAGTCGCCCTTCCCATGCGTCACGCGCTCGCCACTTTCGGGATCCTGGCTCTGGCCCTGCAAGCCGCCTCGCGGGTGAGCGCGCAAGAGCCGACGCCCGAGCAGATCTCGGCCCGCATCATTGCCACCACGGTGACGGTCCGCGCGACCTATCCGGTGGTCGATCCGAATGGCCCTGCGGTGCCCCGGCCCGCTGTGGGCGTGGGACTGGTTCCCGTGCCGACGCAGTACGGCCCCGTGGTTGGTCCCCAGCAGCCCGCGACAAACCAGCCAGCCGCGACCCCGTCAATCAATCCGCCTGCCAACGCCGCGAATCCTGCCGATGCCAAAGCAGATCCTGCGCGGCCAAACTTGAACATCGCGCGCCCCGCTGCCGCGTCTCGGTCGGGCGTGGCAGTCGCCTCGGGGGTGTCGCTCGGTCACGGCATGATCGTCACGTTCATTTCGGCGCCGGGCACTGCTCGCATCCGTGTTACGCTTCCTGCTGAAGGTGGTTCGGCCGAGGCTCGCCCCGTGGTAGTCGATCACTACTCGGGCCTCACCTTGCTCGAGATCGACCAGACCAACCTGGCCTTCCTTTCCTTGGTGGAAAAGACTCCGTCGATCGGCAGCACGGTCTACACGGCCGCCGGTTCGGGAACGGAAGAGCCGATGGTCTCGCGTGGAATCTTGAGCGGCACGCCCCGCCCGATGGGCTCGCTGTTGCCTCCAGTGTTGCCCTGCGATGTGCGGACCACGGCCAGTTCCAGCGGCGCGCCATTGGTCGATTCGAGTGGCAAACTGGTCGGCATCGTGGCCGGCGCCGATGCGACCGGTTGGGCCTATGCGGTCCCCGTGCAACACATCGAACGTCTGATGAAAGCCCGCCCTCCGAAGGGCGTGGTGGTTATGGAGCGTCGCCAGCCGGTGCTTGGCCTGAACCTGCGACCGGGCGCGGCCGAAACGCCCGAGCAGCCTCCCACGGTCGAAGTCGCCCGTGTCATTCCTGGTGGTCCTTCGGAGACGGCCGGCTTCCGCGTCGGCGATCTGGTTTCGGAAGTCGACGGCAAGAAGGTCCGCATTCTGTACGACGTGAGCAAGATCATTCTCTCGAAGCAGCCGGGCGATCGCGTGGACTTCTCAATCCGCCGGGGCGATGCCGAGGTGCCGCTGACGCTCACCCTGGGCGGCGCGGCCGAACGGCCTACGGCAATCGCCAAGCTCGACGAGCGGCAGAGGATCGGCGTCGCCCAGCCGTTTGCCGGCAGCCAACGGAGCGTGCAGGTCCCCTCAATGGTGATCGCCACCACCACGTCCAACGCCAGCGGCTCTGGCGTGTCGGTGACGCTGGTCCCCAACGAGCGGAACTCTGGCGATCGCCTGCTGGTCGGTCCGCCCGGCGTCTCGAACCAGGCAGTCTCCGCCGATCCGAATCTGGTCAAGACAGGCAACGAAGTCGATCTGCTCCGTATTCAGGTCAGCAAACTGCAGGCCGATCTCGATCGCCGCGAGCGCGAAGTTTCGCTGCTGAAGCTGCAGTTAGAAGGCTGGGCCAAGGCGTTGCAGGCCTTCCAAGGCCGACTGCAATCGCGCGACGCCGCGCAGGACGCCACCGAGAAGACGCTTAAGGAGATGGAAGCGGAACTCGAGCGGCTGCGCAAAGCCCGCTGAGTCATGGTGGTGCAGGCGTCCCGCCTGCTTGCCCTGCGATCTGTATCACAATTCTTACCCGCGCGGATGGCACTTCTTGTGCAAGGCCTTCAGCCGTGACGCGTCGACATGCGTGTAAAGCTGCGTGGTGGTGATGCTGGCGTGTCCCAGCAGCTCCTGCACATGTCGCAGATCGGCGCCGCCGGCTAACAAGTGCGTGGCAAAGCTGTGCCGCAAGGTATGCGGGGTCACATCGTCCGAGGCCCCCACGCGACGCGCGTACTTCTTCAGCAGCTCCCAGATCGTTTCTCGCCGCAGCCGGCGTCCGCTGCGCGACAAAAGGACCCAGGCCGCGCCCGACGGGTTGCGGGCGGCCAGCACCGGACGTTCGTGCTCCAGGTACGCCTTGATGGCCTCGATCGATCGCCGGCCCAAGGGAACCATCCGCTGCTTGTCCCCCTTGCCGCGACACTGGCAGTAGCCGGCCTCGAGGTGCAGGTTCTGCATTTCCAGATGCGAGGCCTCGCTCGCCCGGCACCCGGTGGCGTACAGCAGTTCGAGCAGGGCCTTGTCGCGGCGAAAGTACGGATCGCCGCAGGTAGGGCTGGTCAGCAATCCATCGAGCGCCGTGGGGGAGAGAACATGGGGGATTCGCTCCCACAGTTTCTGGCTTCCCAGCAGCTCGACCAGGTTCTTCGAGAGGACCCCTTCCAGTTGCAGGTAGCGGAAGAAGACCTTCAGCGAGACGACATGCCGCGAGATCGACGAGGGGGCCAGGCTCTTGTCGTGCAGCCAGCCGACATGGTCGGACAGCTCGTTGATCGTCAGGGCCGGCACCTTGCGCCCCGCGAGCCAGGCGAAGAATCGCCGCAAGTCGCGGCGATAGGCCAGTACTGTGTTGTCGGAGAGGTGGCACTCGCTGCGGGCGTAGTCGACAAAGCCGCCGATCCAGGGATGCTCGGAAGGAGCCGGCCCACTCAGCTTGGTCGGTTTCGCTAGCCCGCCAGCTTTGCCCGTAGAGTTAGGCGATTTGCCGTTCGGCGGCGCGACCGGTTTCTTCGGCGACTCGACCTTGGGGGCCGAGACAGCAGGTCGCGCTGGGGGGCGTGAGGACTTCATGCGGGCGAATCTCGGGGACATAGCGGGCTGTATCCGATTCATCGACCGTTTGGCGCAAAGCCGTTCACTCGGCCAAGCGGGCTCGCTACATCAGCAACACACGGAGCCGCAAGCAAAAGTTGCCTGATCCGCGTCGTTACAACCCGTAAACTCTGCCATGTCCCCTCCAATGGCTTGGTTGAAATGTGCGTTGCGGCTCACTGCGTGATGAATGTGTCAAACCTGTCGATAGGGCCGGTCGATAGGATTTATACATTCGCAACGGAAATGGCAGTGGCGACGGTCCTTACACCTTTCCGTTTCGTAAGGTCGACCAGGTGAAACGATGAAAAAATGTCTTACCGCAATCGCGTCGCTGGCCGTGGCCTTCGGGGCCTCACTGGCTTCCGCTCAGGAATTGGGCGGAGAGGCCTGGGTCGGCCTCGACGCGTTTCGCTCGCTCGAGCAGCGCGTCGTCGAAGCCGAGTCGGAGCTGGCCTCGCTCAAGGCGGATCAACTCGAACGCGACGCGCGGCCCGCGTCTTTGTCACTCGATGCGGCGGACGTTGCCGACGCTCCTGCCCTCACCCCCAAGGCACCCGAGCCTCCCAAGACCACGTTCCCGAACATCAAGATGAGCGGTGTTTTCCAGGTCGACACCGTCTACTTCAATCAAGACGCCACGAGCCTCACGGAATTTGGCCGCATTCAAGACGGCACCGACTTCCGCCGCGCGCGACTGGCGGCCAACGGCTCCGTGACAGAGACCGTGAACTACTTCATGCAGATGGACTTTGCCTTCCCTGGCCATCCCACGTTCACCGACTTGTGGATTGAGAGCACCAAGATGCCCGTCCTGGGCACGGTGCGCATCGGTCAGTGGAAGCAGCCGTTCAGCCTCGAGGTGGTCAGCAGCTTCCGCTACACGACCTTCATGGAACGATCCCTGGTGTTCATTCCTTTCACGCCGTTCCGCCATCCGGGTATCGGCTTCTACGACAATTCCGAGAACCTGAAGCACACCTGGGCCGCCTCGTACTTTCGCACCGGGCAGGACCAGTTCGGCAACACCATCTCGACCGACGGCGGGCATGGTACGGCCGAGCGCATCACCTGGCTGCCGTACTACGACGAGCCCTCCGGCGGGCGGTACTACACGCACTTAGGATTGGGGCATTTCTTGAATGTCCCGCCCCGCAATACGGTTAACTTCCGCACCATCCCGGAGATTTTTGTCGGTGAGTATGGAAGTTCAGGGGCGACCAATCCCGTGGGAACCTCCGGCCTTGCGATCCCGAACGTACTGAACGGCACGCCCTTCTTCGTCGCGACAGGCGCGCTGACCAATGTCAACGCGTACAACGTGATCGGCACCGAACTGCTGTGGGTCAACGGCCCCCTGTCGCTGCAGTCGGAAATGATGGTCAACTTCGTCAGCCTGACCGGCGGGAATACTGCGGTCTTTCCGGGCGGATATGCCCAGGTCGGCTACTTCCTGACGGGAGAGCATCGCCCGTACAACCGCGTGGCCGGCGCCATCGACCGCATTATTCCCTTCGAGGACTTCTTCCGCGTCGGTACCCGCAATGGGAACCGGACCGGCAAGGGGGCGTGGGAAGTGGCCGCCCGCGCGTCGTTTATCGACCTGAATGACCAGGGCATTTTGGGGGGGCGACTGGTCGACACCACGCTGGGCGTCAACTGGTACATGAACCCCAACAGCAAGCTGGTGTTCAATTACATCAATGCTTCGCTCGATAGTCCGACCTTTGGCAACAGCGGAACGAATATCTTCGGCATGCGGGCCCAGGTCGATTTCTAGAGCGAATCGACGAGGATCGAAAGCGCGGGGCGAGAGAACTCGCTTCGAATCTCATCCCCGGGCAATGCGCCTTCGCTCGCACGCCCTGGCGTGCAGTTCCTGGATGCGGGCGCTGACCAGATCGACCAGCTCGCGATCACTTTGCCGGCCGATCTCATCGGGCATGATCGGCGCGCCGATCTCGACCTGGATCTCGCCCCAAGGGATCGGCAGCAACTGTTTGCGGGGCCACATCTGAAAGGCCCCCTCAATGGCCACCGGCAGCATCGGCACGCCGGATCGCGAGGCCAGGGCGCTAAAGCCAGGCTTCAGCAGGCCCACCTTTCCATCAGGGGTTCGCGTACCCTCAGGGAAGATCAGCACGATCTCGCCCCGCTTCAGGCGCTTCAGCGTTTCCTTCAGCCCGGCCAGGCCCAGCCCTTCGCGATCGACCGGGATCGCATCCAGCGATTCGATCAGCAGCCGAAACGGCGGGAAGTGAAACAGCGATTCACGCGCCAGGTAGTTGAGTCGGCGATTGCAGGTCAGCCCGACAAGCAACGGGTCGAAGTGGCTCTGATGGTTAGCCAGCACCAGCACGCCGCCCTTGGCGGGCCAATGCTCGCGGCCATGCGCGCGAAAGTTGCCCAGGCCGACGGCGGCCAGACGGCAGCCCACGCGCAGAAAGTCGTACCAAACGCGATGGGCGAGCGAGCGGGATTCGCCTGCGGACCGTGGAGGGACAAGTTTCCGGGTGACGAGTTTCGGTGTCCCAGGATTGGCGGTCACCAGTTACTTCTCGGAGTTCGGCTCGCCGATCTGACGCAGATACTCGGCCACCTTCATCTGCAGCTCGAGCAGGTTCTGCCAATGCCCTTGGTCCAGCGTGATCCGCTCCTGATCGCGGTGGATCTTCACGCTCTCCACAAGCTGGCGAATGCGAATGTGCAGGTAGTTGAGCAGATCGGCCAACTGCGCGGCTTGAGCCGGGCTCAAGCGATCCGGAAGATCAGGGGCCTCGAACGATTGCAGCGCGGCCTGAATTTCAGGGTCGTCTGCAAAGTTCATGTCGAAGTCGAACGAGCCCGGATCCTCGGAAGGAGGAGCGGCGCCGGCAGCACCCGAGGCGGCGGCAGCCGAGGCGGCGGCCCCCATGTTGCCATCGGTTTTGCGGGCGTCTTTCACGGCCGAGTCTTGTTTGCGCAGGCTCGAAAGCCGGGTGGCGATCTGCTGGCGCGAGCCGAACAGCAGCACGCTGCGGCCCACGGTGATCATGTCGCCGAAGCGCAAGATCCGCAGTTCCATTTCCTCGCCGTTGACCTTGGTGCCGTTGGTGCTCTGAAGATCCGTAAGGACCAGGCGCGCCTGGTCTTCCTGTATCTTGAGATGGAACCGGCTGACCCGCTCGTCATTCAGCTGGATGGTATTGCCTTCTTCCCGCCCGATCGTGACGGGAGTAGCAAGATCCTCGAAGACCTTACCGCGGTCGGCGCCATCCAAAACTTGGAGTGTAATCAAGGCCATTTGGCTTCCGAACGAAACGCCGTACAACGGAAAGTGTTAGGGCAACGATCCCCTGTATATCTTATAGCATGCCCGCGAAATGGGGGTCAAGCATTTCAAAACTCGACCCACGAGGTGGGTAAGTCAAGGCCTTGGAGCCTTTGGAGCGAGACCGCAAGGTCGACTCTGAGGCGGTTGTGGCTTGTGACAAGGGTTATTATACTTGCCCGTTTACGGTTTGGGATACCTTGCCCAACTTTAATGGCTGGCTTCCCTGGGGCTCTTTACGGGCCTGCGGGACTTGGACTGGGTCATGCGATTTACCTTGATCGACCGCGTCACCGAATTGGTGCCCGGCGAACGAATTACGGCGATCAAGAACCTCTCGCTCGCCGAAGAGTATCTGGCCGATCACTTTCCGGGTTTTCCGGTTATGCCGGGCGTGCTGATGCTCGAGGCCATGACGCAAGCGGGCGCCTGGCTGGTGCGAGCCAGCGAAGACTTTGCCCACAGCACCGTGCTGTTGAAGGAAGCCCGAAACGTCAAGTACGCGAGCTTTGTAGAGCCCTCGGAGACTCTGGTGGTATCGGCCACGATCCTGGATCAGGATGAGCGGCACACCAAGATCAAGGCCGAGGGGACCGTGTCCGGACGGCCGACCGTGTCGGCGCGATTGACGTTGGAACGCTATAATCTGGCCAGCGAGGATCCCGCCCGTGCGGTGACCGATCAGGTCGTAACTCGAAAAATGCGAGAGCTTTTCGCCCTGCTGTGGCGGCCTGCGGGCTGACCACCGGCAACCAGGCGGTTGGTGTTTGTAGTGCAGGCCGTTACAGCCTGTGATTTCTCGGGCGGCGCTTGCCGTCCATTGTGGGTCTTACGAGGAGGTTAGTTGATGCCGACGCAAGAGGAGATCTTCGCCAAGGTCCGTTCCGCCCTGGTCGACGCTTTGGGCGTGGACGACGAAGAGGTGACGCCCGAGGCCACATTGACCGGTGACCTGGGAGCCGAGAGTATCGACTTCCTGGATATCATCTTCCGCCTGGAGAAGAGCTTCGACGTCAAGATTCCCCGGGGCGAGTTGTTCCCGGAGAACATTCTGACCGACGCCCAGTACGTTCAGGACGGCAAAGTCACCGCCGCCGGCATTGCCGAGCTGCGCCGCCGGATGCCCTTCGCCGACCTGGATGGCTTTGCCGCCAACCCCAAGGTGCAGGAGTTCGGCAAGCTGTTCACCGTGAAGACGATCTGCAGCTACATCGCTCACAAGCTCAGCAAGTAGGCGTCGTTCGATGCGTTGGATCTGGATCGACCGTTTCGTCGAGTTCAACAGCCGGCAATCCGCCAGGGCGATCAAAAACGTCTCCCTGGCGGAGGACCATCTGCACGACCACTTCCCCGGCTATCCGGTGATGCCCAACTCCCTCATCACCGAGGGGTTGGCGCAGACCGGCGGGCTGTTGGTCGGCGAAGCCAGCAACTTCGACGAGAAGGTGATCCTGGCCAAGATCCCCAAGGCGGTCTATCACTTTCCTGCGGTGCCGGGGGACACGCTGCTCTATACCGCCAAGATCGAGCAGCTCACCGACACGGGGGCCATGGTTTCGGCAACCAGTCATGTGCTGGGTCGGCAGTACCCCGGCGATACCTCTCCCTCGCCGGAGCGTTTGCAGGCCGAAATGGAAATCGTCTTCGCCTACCTGCGCGATGATCAGCGGGGCAGGACACTCTTCGAGCCCAAGAACTTCGTCTTCACGATGAAGCTGCTGGGCGTGTTCGACGTCGGCCGCGCCGCCGACGGCAGCAAACTGAAAGAGCCCCCCGGGCTGGCGAACCTGAAGAGCACCGCCAGCGAAGGGACCATCGGCGGAGGGTAGCTCAGCTTCACGCCACGGAGCGTCGCATCATGTCGCCATCGCTCTGCCGCGAGTCCTCTCGCATCGCCCAGCAACTGCTGCAGGCGTTTGAAGGCGAAGCCTGGCACGGAGCAGCGGACGATAGCCCTTGCACACGGCCGCGTAGACCTTGTCGATCGCATCTCCCAGACTGACGCCAGAGACCGCCCCTTTCTTGATTTTGTGCTTGTCGCGAATGGTCGTCCAAGCTTTTCGCTTGTCTTTCCACGCGTCCATGGTTGGGTGAGTCCGGGTTTGTGTGAAGAAAGACAGGGGGGGACTGCGGGACGCAGGTCGAGAAGCCCACGCGAGTCGCTCTCTCATGAACACATTCCAGACGCATCCGCGCGCGTGTTTCAACGACGCCTGAGGCCCACGGTCCTTGTGAGCGTCTCAATTCTGGGTGGAAGGAGGTAAAGGTGGGCCGAGTGAAACGACCCTCTCTTCCTGCTCCCTCGCATCTCGCCCCTGCTTCTTCTTTTGAACAGGAGGAAACAGAGGTAACAGAGAAATCCCCTCCGTTACCTCCCCTTCCTACTTTTCATGGAAGCCGTTGTCGTCGTGGATATAACCCCCGCGCGCAACCCGCAAAGTTACACGGCCAGCATCGTCGCACTCACAAAAGAAGATCGCCTGACCTCCCTTCCCTCTCCTCGGTGTCTCTATGGTTCCGCTTCCTTCCGTTTGAAGTCAAAATCGATCCTTGCGAAACCCGCCGCTCTGGCGAGTAAGCTCCTGTCCCTAGGAAAGTGCGATTCGCTTCGGGACGAAATTCGCCGGCCAAAGCGGTGGGTCTCGCGGCCCTCTGCCCACCCCACGGCTGCGATTTTCACCCACAATCGAGACGCTCACACCACGGTCCTCGCAGCTGCCATGGTTCGCTTGATTCAACGGGAGTGATTCCTTATAACGCCCGGTTCACGGTTGCTTAGCCCTCAGTGTCCCTCAGTGCCTAGCACCTCGCGACAGAACTCTTGATGGCTGAGAGGTTTCCGTGTGGCCTTTTTTCAAGTTCCAGACAAAGCGGACACTTGGTTCCGCCCCACGCGTGGCCGTGGTGACACCCTGGAAACCGGGGGTTGCGTGGTGCTTCCGCGAGAGCTGGCTGCGGGCCTTGAGCGACCTGGGAGTTTCGCACGTCGAATTCTTCCTCACGAAAGGGGAAAGGCACGTTCATCGCTTCTTCCGCGAACTGAAGAGAACGAACGCGGATGTGGTGCTGCTGAGCGGGGGTGATCATCACATGCACTATTTGCATGACACCGAAGCCAAGCAGGATTTTTGGAAGTCGCTGAAATCTCATGTGCTCTGCATGTGCACCGAGCGCGTGATGAACAGTCCGTTTCCTGAATCCGAAGAGAAGACTCGCAGTGCCCTGCGGGCTTTTGACGCGTTCTTTTACTTCGATGAGTTTGCTGAGCCACTGTTCCGTGAGTCCGGCAAGCCCTCGAAGTGGCTGCCGCAGTTCGCCGACGAGGTGCTGTTTCATCCCACATGTTCCTACGAAGATCGATTCAATCGGCTCTATTTTCGAGCCCACTTCACAAACTTTGGAGTCGAAGGAGTTTATGCTGCGCGACGCGCCTTGGTAGACGCCGTGCAGAACCACCCTTGTTTTGAAGTGCATCAGGCCAACAAGGGCTCGTGGCTTACTCCGGAGCAATATGCCGAGACGCTCTCGAAACAGCGATTCGTCTTTCGCACTCCTTCCAATTGTCCTGGCTGGGTCGAGAACTTCTGGACGGCCATGGCCTCGGGATGCGTGGTATTTCACCAGGCCCTGCCTGTCGACGAAGTGAAGAGCCGACCGCTCCTGGTGCCGGGCAAGCACTATGTCGAGTACGACATGTCTAATCCCCCGGCGCTCCTGAAGCAGGCCGAGGAGGCCGTAAAGAACTGGGGCGATTACCGGCACATCAGCGAGAACGCCGTGGCGATCTTTCGCGAACGATACACCGTTCGACACGTCGTCTCCGACATGCTGCAGTTCATGAGTGACGCGAAGATCAGCAAGTAGCGGCCACGCTGGCAGGGCCTCGTCGCGACACGTATGCGCCGCCGGGCCGGTAACGCTGGCCCGACGACTCGCGGGCGGTTAGGATCTCTGCTGCCTTGTGAATTCACTTTACGCGATGGAAAACCATGCGTTTTTCACCCTCATCGTGGTGTGTTCTGGCCACGAGTTTAATCGTGCAGTCGCTGCTCGGCGTGTTTGCGGACGATGCCTGGGCGCAGGCCGACGATTTCAAGAATCGGCTGCCGCGCATCCCGCCCCTCGAGCCCGCGGCCGCAATGAAGTCGTTCACGGTCGAGCCCGGCTTTCGCATCGAGCGGGTGGCGGCCGAACCGTTGGTGCATGATCCCGTGGCCATATGCTTTGACGAGAACGGCCGGCTGTTCGTCTGCGAAATGTGCGACTACAGCGAAGATGATAAAGCGAACCTAGGGGTGATCCGTCTGCTGGAGGACACCAACGACGACGGGCGGTTTGACAAGAGCACGCCGTATGTGGAGGGATTGTCGTGGCCCACGGCTGTGCAGTGCTACGACGGCGGGGTGTTCGTGGCTGCGGCACCGTTCCTGTATTACTGCAAGGACACCGATGGGGACGGCCGGGCCGACGTGAAGCGGCTGGTCTATCAGGGCTTTCATCGCTCGAATGTGCAGGGCCTGGTGAACTGCCTGCGGTGGGGCTTGGACAACCGTCTGCACGGAGCCACGTCGACGGCCGGCGGAGAGCTGAACCGAGCCGATACAGAAACGCCCGCCGGGCCCGACGCCAAGAACAAGCTGCCGGCGGTGCGGATGAACGGCCGGGACTTCAGTATCGATCCGCGAACGCGCGACCTGCGGCTCGAAAGCGGCGGCGGTCAGCACGGCATGTCGTTCGACGACTGGGGCCGCAAGTTCGTTTCGTCCAACAGCGACCACATCCAGCTCGTGATGTTCGAAGACCGCTATATGGCCCGCAATCGGTTCCTGGCGGCGCCGTCGCCGCGTGTCAGCATCGCCACCGATGGCCCGGCCGCGCCGGTCTTTCGGACCAGCCCCATCGAGCCCTGGCGGATCGTGCGGACTGAGTTGCGGGTCTCCGGCAAAGTGCCGGGGATCATCGAGGGGGGCGGCAAGCCAGCCGGCTACTTCACCGGCGCGACGGGAGTGACGATCTACCGCGGCGATGCCTGGCCGCGGGCCTTTCAGGGAAACGCCTTCATCGGCGACGTGGGGAGCAACCTGGTCCATCGCAAGATCCTGGAACCGGCCGGCGTGGAACTGCGGGCCCGCCGGGCCGACGACGGGCGCGAGTTCGTGGCTTCGAGCGACATCTGGTTCCGCCCTTGTCAGTTTGGCAACGCGCCGGACGGGACGCTCCATATCCTGGACGTCTATCGCGAGGTGATCGAGCATCCGGCGGCTCTGCCTCCATCGATCAAGAAGCACCTGGATCTGACCAGCGGGCGGGATCGCGGGCGGATCTATCGCGTGGTTCCTGAAGGTTTCAAACCGCGCCCCGGTCCGCGACTGGGCAAAGCCAGCACGGTCGAACTGGTTGCGCTGCTGGAGCATCCCAACGGCTGGCATCGCGAGACAGCCTCGCGTTTGCTGTATGAGCGGAACGACTCGGCTGCGAAAGAGCCGCTGGTAAAGCTGGCCGCGGAATCGAAGTCCCCTTTGGGGCGGATGCACGCCCTGTATGCGCTGGAGGGATTGGCCGCGCTGACGCCGGAGGTTCTGCTCGCGCGGCTTGCCGACGCAGACCCTCGCGTGCGTGAGCATGCGGTGCGTCTATCGGAAGGGCTTTCGAAGTCGGCCAGTTCCGCAGCGCTGGCAGCGAAGCTTTGCGAGTTGGCGGCCGATCCTGACGTGCGCGTGCGCTATCAACTGGCCTTCACGCTGGGGGACTTGCCCAGCGAGGCCAGCAGTCAGGCGCTGGCCAAGATCGCCGCGCTGGACGCCAGCGATCCTTGGATCCGCCTGGCGGTGTTGAGTTCTCTTTCCGGTCGGGCCGACGGAGTCTTCGCGCGGCTGGTCGACGACGCCAAGTTCCGGACCACACCGGCCGGGCAATCGATGCTGTCGCAACTGGCCGAGCAGGTCGGGCTGGCTACAAAGCCGGAGCAAGTGGCGGTGGTGATTACCGGCATCGAAGCCTTGCCGGCCAGCGAGCAGCCGCTGGCCCGGGCGGTGTTGGGGTCGCTCGGGAGCGGCCTGTCGCGCTCCGGCGGAGCACTGCGCGAGAAGCTCTCGGCCGACGGATCGCGTTCGAAGGAACTGCTGGCAGAGATCCTGCGCGACGCCAAGGTCGCCGCGGCCGATGCAAAGCTAGCCGAAGCGAAACGGGTGGAAGCGATCCGCTCCCTGGGGCTCTCGTCTCTGGCCGACAGTCGCGATACGCTCGCTCCGCTGCTTGACGGACGCCAGCCACAGGCCGTGCAAATGGCGGCGGTCGACACGCTCGCCCGCTTCCGCGATGCGGATGTCGCTGAACTGATCATCGCGGCCTGGCCTAACTTCAGCCCTGGCGTGCGAGCCTCGGCGGCCGAGGCCCTGTTCGCCCGTTCCGATCGCTTGCCGGCGCTTCTCACAGCGATCGGTAAGGGGCAGGTCTCGGCCACGCAACTCGATCCGGCTCGCGTGCAGTTCTTACTGACGCATCACGATGCCGCCATTCGCGAGCAGGCCGGCAAGGTGCTGGCCGATGCTAAGCTCGGCCGGCGGGCTGACGTGGTGGCCGCCCATCGCGACGTGCTGGAAATGAAGGGAGATGTAGATCGCGGCCGGGCAGCCTTTCGCAAGATCTGCTCGGCCTGTCATCGGCTGGAGAACGTGGGGCACGAGACCGCCCCGAACCTGGCCACGATTCAGAACCGCGGGGCCGAAGCGATTCTGCTGAACGTGCTCGATCCCAATCGCGAGGTGAACCCGCAGTATGTGAACTACATCGTGGTCACCGAAGAAGGACGCAGCATCACCGGGATGATCGCCGCCGAGACGGCCACCAGCATCACCCTGCGTCGGGCCGAGGGGCAGAGCGATACCGTCCTGCGGTCCTCCATCGACGAGTTGAAGAGCACCGGGCTATCGATCATGCCCGAGGGGATCGAGAAGCAACTGGACAAGCAGGCGCTGGCGGATGTGATCGCGTATCTGCTGTCGATCCGCTAGGCGGTCTTATGGCAAATGTTCCCCACGAACCAGTCCGCGCGGCGATTCCGCCGCCACGCCCAACCACGGGTGTCTTCGTAGTCAATGGAGCCCTGGTACTGCTAGGCTTGGGGCTTGCTTCGTACGTGCTGGCCTGTTGCTTCTTCTATGCGGAATTCATCAGTTGGCTAGTCGGCGGGTTCATGGTCTTCGCGCTGCTGTGCTTCGCGGCTGTGGCCTACGGGGCCATGTTTCGCCGGCGACAGTGGCTGGGTGAAGGGGCGGCGAGCATGGTGAGCTTGCCCGGAGTGCTGTGTGCAATTTTGTCATTGGGCAGCATACCTTCGGCATTTGATCACTCCCTCGAGTCAGGCCTGCTGCTTCTCGCCTGCGAACTCGGCGTTGGACTCGTACTGTACTGGGCTTGGCGAGTGAACCGTCATTGGGCGGAAGATCTGGCCGCCTGGGAGAGGTGCCGGGACCGAGCCGGAGAGATTGAGGCCAGCGAGGCAAACCTCGGCTTGCGATTCTCCATCCGAGAACTTTTTTGCCTGACATTGGCGGTAGCGATCTTGGCGGCCGCGTCGCGCGGAATTCTAAGTTCGCTCAACAAAGCCCGCGACGAAGAAGAGAAGCTGCACTATACGATTAGGCGGCGATGAGCGTGGTGCGCGGCTGGAGTTCCGATACGAGCGACACCTCGCGAAGCAGCGTTCTGGTTGCCCGCCTCGAGGGCACCTGGGTCCGCTGCGAACGCTCGACAGACAGCAAGATCAGAAGCACCATGATCATCACGCCCGCGAATGCCAAAATGACCATCGCCGCCCCCAGTTGTTGGCGGCGGCAGACGACGCAATTCCTCCAGGCGTCGATGTGCTCTTCGCAGCAGAACCGCCCGCATTGCCCACACGAGCCGCTGGCCTGAGCGTAGCAGGCGAAGCACTCGGTGCCGCACGATGAGGCGGGCGGGGCGACGGCCGGCTTTTCGACGGCCGGCTCGTCGATGACCAAGGAGCATTCGTCACACTTAAGGTCGCCATGACTCGAGCAATAGAACCGCAGGCATCGCTGACATTGACCGATGGCCGGCTGAAAGCAGATATGACAGATCATGAAGTCTGCCCTGAGACTCGGGAAGGGCTCGTTCCTTAAGAACGAACGCCGCAGTCGGGCAGATCGGTTCCGACTATTCGTCGGGATCGAATTCATCAATTCTTCATGGGCCTTAGCCAGCGGGGCAGCAGGCCTACGACAGCAACTCGCGGAGCGGCGCGCCGTTGTCGATGGCTGGGACCGGCCGGCCGGAGTGGTTCACGAAGTTCGTGTAGGGATTCACGCCCAACGCCTGATAGATCGTGGCGTGAATGTCGGTCGGCGTCACGGGGCGGTCTTGCGGGGCATCGCCCAGTCGAGTCGTAGAGCCGTAGATCTGGCCCCCTTTCACGCCGCCTCCGCCCATCAGACAGAACATCGAGTTGCCCCAGTGATCGCGGCCCGGGGTTCCCATACTGCGCGGGGCGCCGCCGTTGCCGCCGTCGTTCATGCGAGGAGTTCGGCTGAACTCGCCGCAGAGGACGACGAGCACCTTGTCCCACAGTCCGCGCTCCGACAGGTCGGTGAACAGCGAGGCGACCGCCTGATCGACCATCGGCAGGTAGCGGTTGTAGCCGGCTTCCAGGTCCCAGTGATGGTCCCAGCCGCCGAAGTGAGCGGTAACAAACGTCGAGCCCGCCTCGACCAGTCGACGGCAAAGGAGCGTGCTCTGCCCCCAACTGTGCCGCCCATAGCGGTCGCGCAGCCGCGGATCTTCGCTGCCGATATCGAACGCTTCGCGCGCGGCAGGCCCGGTCACCAGGTCGTAGGCGGCGCGATCGAAGCGGTCCATCGATTCCAGCACGCCGGAGCTATCGACATCGCGGCGCAGCTTGTCGAACCGCTGCCGCAAGGCCCGGCGATCAGCCAGTCGATCCAGCGAAAGGTTCTGGGCCAGGCTCAAGTTCTCGACGCGGAAGTTGGTGCTGTTCGGGTCGGCCACGGTCTCGAACGGGTTGTGCTCCAGGCCCACGTAGTCGGCCGCGAAGTAGCCGGGCCGCAAGCCGACGCTCATGGCATGGGGTACGGCCACATACGGAGGCATGCCGGCCTTGCGCGGTCCGCACATGCGGGTGACGATCGCCCCGATGCCGGGCGATTTGCCGGCGGTGTCGGCGCCGCTCACGCCGCCTCGGCCGGTGAGCATGTGATGCGCGCCGGTGAAGTGATCGCCCGAGTCATGGTGCAGCGAGCGGACAATCGAGAACTTGTCGGCGATCTTGGCCTGCTGCGGGAAAAGCTCGGTGACTTCAAAGCCGGGGACGTTGGTCGGGATCGGCTTCCAGATGCCGCGGTATTCGGCCGGGGCCTCCGGCTTCATGTCGTACATGTCCATGTGGCCCGGGCCGCCGTCGAGCCAGAGCAGGATTACCGAGGTGTCCTTGGCCTGGCTCGTCTGCGACTTGGCTTCCAGCAGGCTGGGAAGGCTCATCGCCCCCATGCCGGCCATGCCGATCTGAACAAAGCTCCGCCGGGTCAGGCCGTCGCAGTAGCGCGGGGTCCGCTCCATCTGGACTTTGAGCATGGGGCACCTTGAGTAGGGGGACTGGCCTTGAACTCACCTTCGACCAGCGAGGGTCGCCATCTATAGTTATATCGACATGCGTTGATGGATTGATTCTAGGGATGTAAAATGGGGCTCGTCAACAGGATTCTCGCGAGCGAGCGGCCCTGGCGACGGAAGTGTCGACATTGCCATAGTTTACAGGGGCGCGAGGGCAAATGCTTTCCTCGCCTCGGGGGATCGTCTATCCTGCTCTTCTCGCCCGGAATCTGAATCCACCCGCGTCACCCTCCCACCTTCTCCAACAGGATTTTCAGCCCATGACCCATGCATTCGATCGACGCCGATTCCTGGAAGCGGGTCTCGCCGGCGCGGCTTTGGCCGGCTGTACTCCGCTGCTGCGTGCGGCCGACGACAAACCCCCCAAGCTCCGCAAGGCGGTCAAGTTCGGCATGATCCGCGGCAACGCGCCGATCCAAGAGAAGTTCGAGCTGATCAAGAAGATCGGGTTTGAAGGGGTCGAGTTCGACAGCCCGAGCAACATCAACCGCGAGGAGGCGGTGAAGGCCCGCGACGCCACCGGGATTGTGATTCATGGGGTGGTCGACTCGATCCACTGGAAGTACACGCTGTCGAGCCCGGACGAAGCGGTGCGTGCCAAAGGACTGGCCGGCCTGAACACAGCGCTCGACGACGCCAAGTTCTACGGCGCGGACACCGTGCTGCTGGTCCCGGGTGTGGTGAAGGACGGAGTGACCTACGAGCAGTGCTACGAGCGCTCGCAGGCCGAGGTGAAGAAAGTGCTGCCCAAGGCCAAGGAATTGGGCATCAAGATCGGCATCGAGGTGGTCTGGAACAACTTCATCACCAAGCCCGAGCAGCTGGTGCAGTATGTCGACGACTTCAACGACCCGATCATCGGCGCCTACTTCGACACCAGCAACATGCTGAAGTACGGCGTGAAGCCGGGCGATTGGATCCGCAAGCTCGGCAAGCGAATGATCAAGTTCGATCTGAAGGGCTATAGCAACACCAAGCAGTGGGTGGCGATCGGCGAGGGGGACGAGGACTGGCCGGATGTGTTGAAGGCGCTGAATGAAGTGGGCTACACCGGCTGGGCGACGGCCGAGGTCTCCGGCGGCGGAGAGAAGGAACTGACGGATGTTTATGATCGCATGACGAAGGTACTGGCGCAGTAGGATGTGCCGGTACGCGGCGGGAAGAATTTGAGAATTTGAGAATTTGAAATTTGAGATGGGAAGGAGGAGGACCTTTGAAGTCTCTTCCTTCCCCTTTCTTCTTCCTTCCCCTTTCTCAAATCTCAAATCTCAAATCTCAAATCTCAAATCTCAAATCTGAGATTGCCTTACCCCACCTTGCTCGCACGTCGCGTGGGCGGAACGGCCGCCAGCAGTGGATGCGACGTGTACAAGTGGTGCCGCCAACAGCCGAACGCCTGCGTCAGATGGCGGACCAGGCTCTCGCGGACCGTCGACATGCGAACCCCTTGCGGGCGTTCCATGGCCAGCGAACTCATTGAGGAGCGGCTCGCAGGATCGCTGATGATCTCTTGAAAGGGGTGCATCGAAGGCGCCACGTTGATGTAAGCGCCGTGATACGTTGTCCAGCCCTTCACGGCTACGCCGACCGCGGCGAGTTGTCCCGTGCGGCCCCACAGATCCATGCGTCCCGGGCGAGTTTGCGCGGCAATACCCACGTCGGCCAGCGTATCGATCAAGCCCCGCTGCAGCCGGGCCAGGTACTCGCCCACTGAAAAGCCATGCCAGCTTAGGGGCACGATCGGATAGATTGCCAACTGTCCGGGTGCATGCAGCAAGCAACCACCCCCCCGGTTCACCCAGCGGACCGACAGTCCGCGGGCGGCTAGTTCCTCGGGATCAAACCGCACGTGCCCGCGAGAACCCTCGCGTCCCACCGTAATGACCGAGGGATGCTCGCAGATGATCAGCCCGATCTGGCCGTCATCGCGGCCCGACAGTTCGTAGACCAGCCGCTGCTGCAGGTTCAGGCAGGCTTCGAAATCGACCAGCCCCAGCAAATAGGCCTCGACCGCGGCATTGCAGTCGGCAGGTTTTGCAGAGGCAGAGGCCATGGTCCCGTTCCATCCTGTGCGTTTTACACCCATTCATCGCTGCGCGATGAATTCGCTTCTCGTATCGGGGGGCGACGCGTATATAATGTGCCGACCGCGAACGTCGGCACCGGCCTATTTTACCCGATGCCCCTGCCCGGGAAAGCGCGAGTTTTTTGTTCCGCCCTGAAAGACCCTGCTGCCATGGCCAAGCCCAAGAAACCGGTCGACAAAGAACACGATAACGAGCGGCTGATCTGCCAGAACCGCAAGGCGCGGCACAATTACGCCGTGATCGATACCTTGGAATGCGGCATCATGCTGGTCGGCAGCGAGGTGAAGAGCCTGCGTCAGGGGAAGGTTTCGATTGAAGAGGCCTACGGCCGGATCAAGGAGAAGGAAGTCTGGCTGGTAGGCTGCGATATCCAGGAATACGTCGAGGCCAACCGTTTCAATCACCAGCCCAAGCGGCCCCGCAAGCTGCTGCTGCACCGCCGCGAAATCAACAAGTTCGCCGACAAGGCCTATCAAACCGGCTTCACGCTGGTTCCCTTGCGGATGTATTTCAAAGAGGGCCGGGCCAAAGTGTTGCTGGGGATCTGCAAGGGCAAGAAGCAGCACGACAAGCGCGAGGACATGAAAAAGGCCGACTCGCAGCGCGACATTCAGCGTGCGATGCGCGGCCGATCCTGAGCGCTGCCCGAAGGCGCAGGGCCATCGCGGAGGGCGTCTCAGCCCCTTCGGGCATTCAGACGGAACGCGTGGGGTGCCCGTCGGTGTCACCTTACGGGTTGAAGCCCAACCCCTGTGCTGCTTGCGCTGGGGTCAGCGCCTGCGCTGGGGTCAGCGCCTGCGCTGAGATCAGCGCGTAACTTTGCGGGTTGAGCAGACGGTCCGTGTAACTTTTCGGGTTGGTACCCAGCGCCTGCGCTGGGGTCAGCGCGTGCGCTGAGTTCAGCGCGTAAGTTTGCGGGTTGAGCACACCGTCGATGTAACTTTTCGGGTTGGAACCCACCTGCGCTGAGGTCAGCGCCTGCGCTGAGTTCAGCGCGTAAGTTTGCGGGTTGAGCACACCGTCGATGTAACTTTTCGGGTTGAACCCCAGCGCCTGCGCTGGGGTCAGCGCCTGCGCTGAGTTCAGCGCGTAACTTTGCGGGTTGAGCACACCGTCGATGTAACGTTTCGGGTTGGTACCCAGCGCGTGCGCTGGCGTCAGCGCGTGCGCTGAGTTCAGCGCGTAACTTTGCGGGTTGAAGGGGGTGAGTTGGCATCGAGACTTCGGAATCTTGATCCCGGCTGGGGAACTACTGCTTTCAAACTTTCAAAGCCCGCGCGCGGATCGGTCGCATCCCCCGGGTCCCCTCCCTTCGGAAGCGAGCGATTCGTGCATTGGCCTTCTATCCATCATGAATTATAACAATACATCAGTTTAATTTTACGGTTATTGTAAAGTTTATTTCAATTTATTTAAGGTCCTACCGCCCGGAGAGATCCGCAAAGGGGATCCGGAACATAGCCCGGGGTTGGACCGCGCAGCGCGGGCTATACCTGGGTTCAAGATTCAACGTGATTGGTGGTCTTGCCCCAAGACAGCAAGGAAAGGGAAGGGGTTCAACGTGCGCTACCCTGGGTAGGCCGCGCTGCGCGGGCCAACCCAGGGCTGTGCTCCGGATCCCCTTCGGGGAAGCGTGAAGGCCGCAAAGAAAAACGCAAGGCCGCGGCAACTGCCACGGCCTTGCGATGGTTACTCCACTTCAGGCAGGCGGGACGCCTGCACCACAACGCTCTCCACTTCAGGCAGGCGGGACGCCTGCACCACAATTACGCAGGCGGGACGCCTGCTCCACAAGGGGACCGTTACCGACGCTGAGTCCCGGGCTTGGCGCCCGGCTTCTCGGCAGTGTGCTCGACTCGCGGCTCGTCGCCGAAGAAGCGAGTGCTTTCTTCCTTGGCGATCCGCGTGTCGATCGAGTCGCAGATCAACTCGGCTCGGAACACATGGTTGCCGGGCGTCGAGGCCTTGGCGGTCACCTTCAGGGTGATCGACTGACCCGGTTCCAGGACCGGGATCGGGGCGAAGGTGATCTGGCCGGTCTTGATCTCGAACGTCGGGCCCCCCGCAGCCGAGGTCGCTTCGACCCCATCGGAGAAGCTGCCGATGATCTCGACCGCTTCGGCACTCTTGGTGCCTCGGTTCTCGACCGTCACCTCGTAGACCATCTCGTGACCCACGGGCAGCGGGCCTCGGGGATCAGTAACGCTGAGAGCCAGGTCGGCCACCGCTTCCACATCGGTCAGGAAGGCGGCCGAGTTACGCAGCTCGTTGTCGGCCGAACAGGCGGCTTGAATCCGCGTCAGGCCGGCTTCGGTCAGTTCGCAGCTCCACGACACGGACTGCTCCGCGGCGGGGGCCATGTTGCTCAACTGCCAGACCACCCGGCCATTCTCGGCATCAAACCGGCCGCGATTGCTGGCCGAGATGAACTTGGCCCCGGGGGGCAGCATGGCGTGCAGTTGCACGTTCTGAGCCGTGGCATTGCCCGGGTTCGAGACCTGAATCTCATAGGCCGACTCGGTTCCGGCATAGCGGAACTTGGAGCCCTGCACGGCGACGATCAGGGCCGCCTTGCGGACCAGGATCGACTCGTCGATGGTGGTCTTCAAACCGCCGGCGGCCGTGGCCACCGCGTTGATCTTCAACGTGCCGCCCTGACGAGCGGTCAGTTCCAGCTCGATGACCTTGCTCTCGCCCGCCCGCAGGCCGCCGATGCGGTGCGGAGCGGGAGTCGGATCACCAGCGTTCGTCGGCAGCAGAGTCAGCTCGACTCCTTCCGCGTCGCCGGTGCCAGGATTCGACAAGGTCAGCTTGTAGATCTCCTGCTTGCCGTACATGACTTCGCCGGGGCCGGTCAGGGCCATCATCAGCTTCGGCTCCTGGACCTCAATCGAAGCCTGCGTCAGGACCGGGGCGTGCGAGACTTCAATCGAGAGGTCGAACGGCAGACCCTGCCGGGGGACGACCTTCAAGATCAGCTCTTCCTCGCCCTTGCCCTTGAGCCGACGCAGGGTCCACTGGACCCCGTCGCTGGTGTTGCTGGGCTTCTCGACGTCGCGGCTCTTGGCTTCCATGCCGATCACCTCGGCCCACTCGGGGACCTTGATCGACACGATCACATCACGGGCGGCGACCGATCCGTTGTTCTTGACCAGAATCGAGTAGTTAGCGCTCTTGCCGATCACAATCTTGCGCGGGCCGGTCGTCTCGACCACCAGCACCGGGCTGTGTCCGGTCAGCAGCACCGCGTCCTGCGGGGCAGTCCCGCGGACCACAGGGTGATCGGGATCCAGGTGCGTGGGGGCGACCACCACCGAGCGGGGCTCCTCGCGACGAGGCTCGACCGCAGCCGGCTTGGGAGGCGCGACCACATGCTTGGTTTCGACGGGAGCGGGCCGAGGCTCGCTCTTGGGCGTCAGGGCCGCACGACCAGGCGTGCCGCTCTCGACGGTCCGGGCGGTCTCGACCGGAGGACGAACGACCGTTTCCGGCTTCTCGATCGGACGGGTGGTTTCAGGACGGCTCTCGACAGCGCGATCGGGCCGGGCTGCAAACGGCGCCCCTTCGGTCCGGGTTTCGGTGCCGCGGAACGTCCGCTCATCGAACGGCGAGGCCATCGGGGCCCCGGCCGTGGTATTGGCAGGGTTGGTCGGCGAACCGGCCGTGCTGGTCCCGGGAGTTCCCGTCAGCGGCGTGCCGCGAACAGGCTCGCGATCGACCGGCGAAACAGAGAACCGCTCGCTCGACTCCACCGGACCGGCGACGACAGGCTTGCTGGGGCCAATCGCGGGACGGTTGGCCGGATAGCCCTGCGTCGGATAGGTAGCATCGTTGCGAGCGTTCACGCCGGCATAGGGCGAGGTCTCGGTCGGAAAGCCGTTGCGGTTGGCCGGCGCGTCGCCGGTTCCCGCCGTGGGAGTGATCCCGGCGGTCGGGGCCGAACTGCGATAAGGCTCGTTGCGCTGGGCGGTGAACTCGGTGGCTCGTGCCGGCGCGGCGGGAATACCACGGTTGGCAGGCGGATACTGCGAAGCGGCCGCAGAGGCCGGGGTATCGCTGATGCCGACTTCAGCAGGACGGCTGGCAAACGGATTGCCGGCGTCGGCCGTATTGTTCAGGGCCTTGCGCGGTGCGCTGCCCGGAGGATCGCGGAACGGATTGGCCGGCGGAGTGGCTCCGGGAGTCGGACCCACGCCGGTGCTGGCCGTACGAGCCGCTCCGGCAACACCCGGAGCACCCGGAGCGTATTGAGCCGAAACCGGCGGAGTGGCCGGGCCCTTGGCCGTAGAGTTGCCGGCAGCGGGCACCGCACCGTTGTAGTTCGGCAAGCCCGAACCGCGAGGCAGGTTCCCACCAGGCATAGTCGGCACGCCGGCCGTACCGGCGGCAGGCAGCCGCTGGACGGGGGGCGCGGTTCGCGCGGCCGTGTTCGGCGGTCCGCCCGGATTGAGCGGCGCCGAAGGGGGCGTCTCGGTAGTGGTCGCAGGGGCTTCTTCCCCTCCGCCCAGGCCAACGCTTTGCCGGAGCTTCTTGAAGCGGTCCGACATGGATGTGCGCGGCTTGGCATCGGCGTCCGTATCCTGCGCTTGAAGCAGTGAAACGGTCGACAGCCCTGCCAGCACCAGCACTCCAGCTCCCGCGTATTTGCGCCACATTTGCGTCAACCTCCGTGCAGCTTGTCTCGAACCTCGGTGTTCGCAATGGATCATCGGCTGGCAAGACAGGGTGAGTTTAACGACAGTGCAGGATTTTTCGCCTTTAAGGGGAAGTGGCAGGGTGACTGCCATGAAATGGATAGAATGGAGAAAGTGAAGCAGCTAAAGCTCGGCTTGAGATTCCTCCCTCAAACCCCGAGTTTGAGTCGCTTGCCCATTCCTCCCCCCGTTTGACCGCGGTCGGGCGGTCGGGCTAGTGTAGTGACTCGGCAGTGCGGCATGAGAACGGTTAGGCCAGGCGCTGGTGCGTTGGCGCTGTGACAGGCCACCGGCGGCTAGCGCCATGCCGCTCAGTTCATTGAACCAAGAGGTTGCGTTGACCAAACATCATCCTTCGATGAAGACCTCGGTCCATCGCTACCAGCACCATGGTACGCCGGGTGCTGCGCCGGGCATGCTGGTGCCGCTGGTTCCCGGCGCGCCGACCCCGCCGATTCGTATCATGCTCTACGGCCCCGAAGGCTTCGAGGAACATGAAGTTCGCGATGTGAAAGCCCTGGCCGAATGCTGCGCCCAATGGCCGGTGGCCTGGGTCGATGTCGACGGGGTCTCGAACGTGGAGGTCGTGCGCGAGTTGGGAAAGATCTTCGATCTGCATCAACTGGCCCTGGAGGACGTGGTCCACGTTCATCAGCGGGCCAAGGTGGAACACTACGGGCAGCATCTGTTCGTGGTGGCACGCATGCTGGAGTACAGCACTCGACTGGTGACGGAGCAACTCAGCATCTTTGTCGGCGAGCGCTTTGTGCTGACCTTTCAAGAAGAACATCCGGGCGATTGCCTGGAAGGGGTCCGCAACCAGATTCGCAACAAGGTGGGCCGCATTCGTCATTCCGGCCCCGACTATTTGGTCTACGCCCTGCTGGATGCCGTGGTGGACGGATACTTTCCCATCATCGAACGGTACGGCGACCAACTGGAGGAACTAGAAGACGAAGTGCTGCTGCGTCCCCAGGCCAGCACAATCTCGACGGTACACAGCGTGAAGCGCGATCTGCGGGCCATGCGGCGGATCATCTGGCCGCAGCGCGAAGCGTTGAACGCCCTGTTGCGGGATGACTCTCCGCTGATCAAGGCCGAGACCCGCGTCTACCTGCGAGATTGCTACGATCATACGGTGCAATGCCTGGACCTGGTCGAGACCTTCCGCGAGTTGTGCGCGGATCTGATGGACGTGTATCTCTCGAGCGTCTCGAACCGCATGAACGAAGTGATGCGGGTGCTGACGGTGATCTCGACCATCTTCATGCCGCTGTCGTTCGTGGCCGGCGTGTACGGCATGAACTTCAATCACGACCAATCGCCCTGGAACATGCCGGAGCTGTTCCTGCCGTATGGCTATCCGATCATCCTGGGCGTGATGGGGATGATGATGGTCGCCATGATCGGCTTCTTCTGGCACAAAGGCTGGCTGAAGCCGTTCACGTTTATTGGGCAGACCGACGTGGAAGAGAAGCACAAGCCGACGCTGCCGTAGGGCGATCGTGCCGTGCCTGCGTCGAGGCGTTCCTTCTACATTTCCTTATTGGTGCGTTGTTACGACCCCCACGAGGCGAGCTCGTGGGGGTCTTGGCCAGGCGCGCGCAACTCCGAAAAAGTTCACGCATCATTCTGCTTGCCAGCACATCTGGCTTTCCTCTGTAATAGCTTGCTGGCCTTCTCCTTGCGCCCGCCCCTTCGCCTCTGCCGGAAAATTCTTGGCTTCACAGGCTAAGAACTCCCCGTTCCGTGCGTCTATGGGGAGGACGGACATGTACGACGAGAGACAGATGAGTCAGCTCGAATCCCACAACCGAGATCTCGCCCGCGTGGTCAGCCGCTTTGAAGGGCCGCTGGTCCGTTACGCCCAGAAGATCACGGGCGATCTGGAACGGGCCCGCGATGTGGTGCAGGGGACTTTTCTGACCCTGTGCCGCGAGAGCGATCCCCCGCCTGAGGACCGCCTGGCTCCCTGGCTGTTCACCGTCTGTCGAAATCGAGCCCTGGATGTGCGGCGAAAGGAGAGTCGGATGAGCCTGATGAGTGAAGCCGAAACCGCGGTCTGCCCCAGTCGCGAGGTGGCGCCCGATGCGGCGATCGAACAACGCGAGACCCTGGGCCAGGTGCTGGAGCTGATCGGCAGCCTGCCCGAGAACCAGCAGGAAGTCCTGCGGCTGAAGTTTCAAAACGGCTTCAGCTATCGCGAGATCTCGGGCATTACGCAACTCTCAGTGACCAACGTCGGCTATCTGATCCACATGGGCATCAAGAGCCTGCGAGCCAAACTGAGTGAACCGCTGGCCATGCCGCGGGTTACCTGAGGCGAGTTCTCATCGCTAACTATCTTCAACTCAAGATCAGACTGCAAAGTTTTACGAAGCGAGACGCACAATGAGTCACTCAGGACACAACAATAAGCCCTCGTTCGACGCCGACGACCCGCGGGTTTCGGCCTATGCCTTGGGCGAGATGAATGAACAAGAGCGAGCCCAGTTCGAGGCCGCCGTCGCAGCCGCTGGCCCGCAGGCTCGGGCGGCGCTCGACGGTGCAGTGGCCGAAGTGCTGGAGGCGGCCTCGCTCTTTACTGCCGCGCTCGCCACTGAGCCCAGTCCGGCGCTCGATCGTCCGTTGAATGCGGACACCGAGGCCGAAGTGCCGGCGGTGATTCCTTTCCAATCGATCCAAATCAACCTGTCTGTTCCTTTGAAGCCGGCGGCAGGGCCGGTCTCCACCTCTCAGATGAAGGACTCGAAAATGAAGATTCACATGGGGAAGGCCGCACTGGCGGCCTGTTTGATGGTCGGTCTGGTCGGCGTCGGGGGATACATGGTGATGGGCGGGAAGGGCCCCGGGGAATTGACTTCGCTCATTTCGCCTGCCAGGGCCCCGGCGGCGAAAAGATCAGCTGCGGATGCAAAGTCGGCGGATGGCCGGGGTTTTCGAGACTTCTCTCGAGACTCCAGTACCGAAGAAACATGGGAGGGCGAAGAGTACACGATTCGAGTAAACGAGCCGGTCGAGACGTCGGATATGGCCCTCGAACGGGCCGGAGAGCGGAGTTACGAGGGCCAACGACGTGCCCCTGCTGCGAAGCCTGGGGCGTTGCGGAACGATCCGACCAAGCCTGCCGCGCAAAGCTCGGCGACGGCTCGCGATTCCGAGCAAGGTTTAGCGCCACGCGAGCAAGATGCCAAGTCGAAGGCCGAATTCAAGAACGTGGAAGACGGCCTTGGGCCTAACTTCGGTCCTGGCGCCGCCGGCGGTGCTGCCGGAAAGGGCGAAGGCGATCACCAACCCACCGGACCCTATGTTCGTCCCGTCCCTCGCCCGGTCGCTCCCGAGTACGCTCGGCCTGTTGCTCCCCCGGTCACCACCAGTCCGGTCCCCCTGCCCCAGGTTCCTCCGCCAGCGGACAAGACTCAGCAGGCCGGCGACGTCGTCGTCAACGGCGAAGGCTACACCTCCCAGGCCGAAAACGATTTCTTCCGGGTTACGCAAGAGCCGCTCTCGACCTTCTCGATCGATGTCGACACCGCGTCCTACTCGAACATGCGTCGCTTTATCCTGGACCAGCATCGACTGCCGCCGGCCGTGAGCGTGCGGATCGAAGAGTATCTGAACTACTTCACCTACGACTACGCTCCGCCCAAGGACGACGCGCCGTTTGCGGCTCACATGGAAGTCGCCGGCTGCCCTTGGAACAGCGACCATCGGCTGGTCCGTGTGGCCCTGAAGGGTCGCGAGATCGCCAAGGAACAGCGGCCTCTCTCGAACCTGGTGTTCCTGCTCGATGTCTCGGGCTCGATGAACACGGCCGCCAAGCTGCCGATGGTCAAAGATTCGATGAAGATGCTGGTCGATCAGTTGGGCGAGAACGACCGCGTGGCGATCGTGGTCTATGCCGGGGCCAGCGGGCTGGTGCTTCCTTCGACGATGTGCGATCAGAAGAGCGACATCTACGCCGCCCTGGATAAGCTGTTCGCCGGGGGCTCAACCGCGGGCGGGGCCGGCATCGAACTGGCCTACGACGTGGCAGTCTCGAACTTCATCAAGGGGGGCACGAACCGCGTCATCCTGTGTACCGATGGCGACTTCAACGTCGGCGTCCGCAATCCGGCCGAACTGCAGACCCTGATCGAACGCAAAGCCAAGACGGGTGTCTTCCTGTCGGTCTTCGGCTTCGGCATGGGGAACCTGAAGGACAACAACATGGAGACGCTGGCCAACAAGGGGAACGGCAACTACGGCTACATCGACTCGCTGGAAGAATCGAAAAAGGTCTTCATGGAGCAGATGTCGGGCACGCTGGTCACCATCGCCAAGGACGTGAAGATCCAGATTGAGTTCAACCCCGGCCGCGTGGTCGGCTACCGCCTGCTGGGTTACGAGAACCGCGTGCTGGCGGCCCAGGACTTCAACAACGACAAGAAGGACGCCGGCGAGATCGGGGCTGGACACACGGTGACGGCTCTGTACGAGATCGTGCCGGCCGACAAGAACCTGGACATCCCGGGGGTCGACAAGCTGAAGTACCAGAAGCGGCCCGCCCGGACCGAAGCGGCCGAGAGCGAAGACCTGCTGACCTTGAAGCTCCGCTTCAAGCAACCCGACGCCGAGCAGAGCGTGCTTCGCGAGTTCACGCTGTCGGACGCCGGCAAGTCGTTCGGCCAGGCCACCGAAGACTTCAAGTTCGCCACAGCGGTGGCTTCCTACGCCATGCTGCTGAAGGACTCGAAGTATGCCGGGAACTCGACCTTCGGCTCGATCCTGGAGATTGCCGAGAGCACCAAGGGGACCGACAAGTCGGGCTATCGTGCCGAGTTTGTCGAACTGGTGAAGAAGGCCAAGGCCTTGCGAGGGAACTAAAGTTTCTCGCTGAGGCAGCCGAGAGCGGGCGAACCGGGGCAGGTTCGCCCGCTTGGCGTTTCGAAGGGCCGCGCGGCGCGCTACTTCGCCATGAGCGCCTCGAGCCCGATCGCTTCGTCCACGATCATGCGGGGGATGCCGTCCACGATCGGATAGGCCAGCGCGCGGTCCTGACGAACCAGGCAGCCTTCCAGCGGACGGTCCAGTACTTGCCCGGCCCGATTCTTCAACTGCCGGGCGGCGATGGCTTGATTTACCGATGCCAGCAGTGCCGCATCGGCGATCTCAAGCGGCGCGGCGCGATCCTCGAGACACCGGAGCATGTCGACGAATTTCGGATTGAGCATCGGGGAGCCTGAAGTGAAACGACGGTTGAGCCCCCCCATCCCGCGGGCAGGGGGATGCCGCTCAACCCGACCGCCCGAAAATACCGACAATAGATAGGAGAAGCTAGGCCCCAACGGTTCGCATGGAGGGGGCCGTGCGCTTTCAAGGACGAACTGCGCCATGAAGAAATCGATCGGGACTTTCGCAGTAGGTTGTTGGCTGGTCTGGAGTTCGCAAGCCTCCGCTCAGCAGCCAACGAACAACGTGCGCTTCTATGAAGAGAACGGCATCACTTATCGCGAAACCAAAGAGATCGTCCGTCGGCCGGTGACCGAAACCCGCCTGGAGGACCGCCAGCGAACGGTTTACCGCCCGCAACCCGTGGCCGGGCAGACGCAGCAGTGCTATCGCACCGTCCGAGTACCGGTGACCGAGTATCGGACCGTGAACCGCTGGGTGGGGCGCTACAATCCGTTTGTGCAACCGCAACTGGTGCAGGATCAGATCCCGGTGACCCGCTGGGAGTATCGGACCGAAGTGGTGAACGTCCCCGTGGCCGGTGGAACCCGCATGGTGGCCGAGACCGTGACCGACAAGGTGCCGGTGCAGAGCCGAAGGTTCGTGGAGGAGGAAGTGACGCGGCGCGTGGCCGTGAGCGGCGGACCGGCCACGAGCAACCTGGCCTATCGCTCGGCACCAAGCAACAACGGCACTTCGGCGGCGATCCCCTCGAGTGATCCCTTCGCGCGTTCGCAGCCAGTCGTGAGCACGCCGATGGCCACTCAACCGCCGATCGGCGGCGTGGCCAAGATGGAAAGCGACCCACCGCGCCAAGGGGTGAACAGCGGCTGGCGGCAGGCGATCCCCGTGCGGCGGTAGTCCGACGCGGTGCGACAAGCAGGGGTTGGGTCGCGGCGTCTCGCCGCTTGTGACCCTGGGGCGCGACTGATAAAATCGCCCCTTCGCGTCGTATTTCCCCACGCTTCTTGCGCCCTTCTGCGTCAGAGATTGAACATGAAAATCGCCGTCATCGGTGGAGACGGAACGGGTCCCGAAGTTGTTGCCGAGGGCCTGAAGGTCCTGTCGGCTGTCTCGAAACTCGAGAACTTCACTTACGAGACCACCCCTTTCGACCTGGGCGGCGCGCGCTATCTGAAGACGGGCGAGATCCTGCCCGAAGGGACCGTCGACACGCTCCGCAAGTACGACGCCATCTACCTGGGCGCGATTGGCCATCCCGACGTCGCACCCGGCGTGCTGGAGAAGGGGCTGCTGCTGGAACTCCGCTTTCAGCTCGATCAGTACATCAACCTTCGCCCCGTAAAGCTGTTCGCCGGGGTCGAGACTCCGCTGGCCAATCGCAAGCCCGAGGACATCGACTTTGTCGTCGTTCGCGAGAACACCGAAGACATGTACTGCGGCACGGGCGGCTTTCTGAAGAAGAACACGCCCGACGAAGTGGCCACGCAGACGGCCGTGTACACCCGCAAGGGCTGCGATCGCTGCATCCGCTGGGCCTTTGAGTTCACCCGCAAGCGAAACAACCCCAAGGGGAAGATGCTGACGCTGGTGGCCAAGACCAACGTGCTGACCTATGGCCATGACCTGTGGTGGCGCTCATTCCAGACGATCGCCAAGGAATACCCGGACGTGAAGGCCGACTACAACCACGTCGACGCCTGCTGCATGTGGATGGTCAAGAATCCCGAGTACTACGACGTGATCGTGACCACCAACATGTTCGGCGACATCATCACCGACTTGGCGGCCGTGCTGCAGGGCGGGTTGGGTGTGGCGGCCGGCGGCAACATCAATCCCGACAAGGGCGGGGTCAGCATGTACGAGCCGATGGGCGGAAGCGCCCCCAAGTACACTGGCCAGAACGTCATCAACCCGATCGCGGCCATCAATGCCATCGCGATGCTTCTGGAGCACACCGGCCAACCGAAGGCCGCCGCGCGAGTGTTCAAGGCGATTCAGGTTGTCACCGGCACCAAGATGAAGAGCCAGGCCGCGGGCAAGATGGGCTACGGCACCCGCGAGGTCGGCGATCTGGTGGTGGCTGCGTTGTAAAGAGATGGGGGATAGAGCCGCCAAGACGCCAAGAAAAGAAGAGAAGGCCAATAGACGCGAACGCGTGGAAAGCGGCCTGCGTCGCCGTAGCATTGGCGAGTCCCGTCGGACGGGGGCATGCGATTTGAGCCCCATTCATAGGGCTTCTTCGGCGAAGCCGTCTTGGCCCCGTGCTTTTAGCACGGGTCCACGGCCACACGAATCCGTCATTCTTGATTCTGAGCCCCAGGAATGGGGCTCAAATGGCCAGTCTCAGTAGCGTCGCGAAAATCCCTTACGGCGTTACCCGAAGGGGTCGGATCATCGCCGCACTTACGGCTGCATGCCTTGCAACACGCGCTCGATCGGCTCCTGGCTCACCGTAATCATGCCCCGGCGCGGTTGGTTCAAGTCCAGCGTGATCAGTACGGTCAGACAGACGAGCGCGATGAAGCCCAGCGTGGGGGCCAGTCGTTTGCCGTTGGCCAGGCCTTGTTCCTGGCCCGAGAGCCAGACGGAGATGACGGCCGTAAGGAACAACAGAATCACAATGCTGGGCGGCAGGCGGTCGTGCGCGGCGGCCAGTCGGGCGGCATGGCTGCTGGTCACCTCGTTCAGCGTATTCACGATCGGCACGGCCACGGGGGTCCCTTGCTCCAGGGCTTCGCCCACCAGCGTCTGCATCCGGCCTTGCTGCGTGACGAACTCTGCAAGAGAGGCTTCCATTTCGCGGTCGTTGGCGGGCGGGATGCGCATCGCCTCGAGTCGATGTTCGACATACTTGCGGATGACGCCCTGCAGCCGCTCGCGAATGGGGCTCTTCAGCAGGCTGGCGCAGGTGTAGAAGTCGCCGATCGAGTTGGCGTCGGTCACGACCATCTGCCTTCGGCCTTCGTGCTTGGCCAGGGACATCGAAAACGTGAAGGCCAGCAGCAGCCCGAGCAGTGCCGTGACGGCATCCGACGACTTGCTGCTGGGATCGGCATCGGTGGTCAGTCGTCGCCCGCGCCAACATCCGACCCGCCAGGCGGCCAGCATGGCCAGCGTCAGGAGCATGGTGGTGACCCAGGGATCGACGTTGGTCAGGATCCGGTCCATACGTCAATCACCTTCCGGAGAGTACCAATGAAACGCGGGAGGCAGTTTGACTGCACTCCCGCGTTCTATCAATCAAGTTTTCAGTCGAATTGTTCGGCCGCTAGGCTTCGGCAATCCCCGTCGGTTGCTCGTGGATCTTCACGGCCTTGTAGCCGCCGATTGACTTGAAGTAGATCAAGAGGCCGAGATAGATGGCGGCCATGGCAGCAGGTATCAAGCTGTCGGTCCTAAGTGTGCGGCGATCGCCGCGGATGTCGGCCTCGACGACCTGCTTCTGCTCTTCCGTCCGATCGGCGGCCGGGGTGTCCTTAGCGACGCCTCGCAATTTGCCATCGAGTCCGGTCGCGGGGGGGAACACCAGGAACTTGCTCGGCTTCTCGGCGCGATACTTTTCAAACAGCGCCGGGCTGACCTGGGCGACTTCCTCGCCCGAGTAGCGATCCTTGAAGTAACCCAATCCCTTCGAGCCGATCAAGCCCGCGGACATCATGCCGATACCGCCCATGATGCTGATCGCAACGGCACCCGATCGCGGGAAGCGATCGCTGGCCACGGCCAGCATGGTCGGCCAGAAGAACGTCTTGCCGACGGCATACACGCTCAAAGCTAGCAAGGCCATGAAGAACGAGTTGGCCATGCTTGTCAGGTTCAGACCGATGCAGCCCAGGATGGCGCACACCAACAGAATGGCGATCGGCGACAGTTTCAGGTTTTTCTCGATGAAATTCGCACTGAACCGTAGGGCGAACATCACCGAAGAGGTGAACACGAACAGAATCTTGCCTTCGCTGGACGAGAGGATGTTGCCCGTGATGTTCTGAATCCAGCCGTCGGTTCCGAGTTCGACCGCACCCACCATGGCATGCGTGATGAACAGCACGAACAGCAGGATCGATCCGAACGAGAACTTGGTGATGACGCCGATCAAGATCAGCAAGGCCCCGCCGACGGCGTATCCGACGTACATGGGGACGGGCGATTCGGAGTTGTCGAAGAACGGTCGGATGGTGTCGCCGCAGAACAGGGCGATCAGGTAGCAAACAACTAGACCACCCAGGATGCCGACGTCCTTGAACATCTCGCCCAGGCCGAGCCCTTTCTCGGAGGCTTCGGACTTGGGGAACTTCTGCCCCATGAACATCAGGCCGTAGAGTACCGTTGGAATCAGGTACAGGGCCAACTGGTACTTCCAGTGGATCTGGAACTGATCGTCCAGCAACCAGCCGCAGGCGCTGCCGAGCACCATGCCGGCCGGCCAACTAGCGTGCAGGATGTTCAGATAGTGGGTGCGGTTGTTGGGGAAGAGGGTCGCGACGAGCGGGTTGGCCACGGCCTCGAGCGTGCCATTGGCGATCGCAAACAGGAACATGCCGACAGTCAGGTAGATGTTCGCGCTGTGCTTGGCCGCATCGAGCGCTTCACGCGTCATGTTGGCTGCGTCGGCAGGTGCCATGGCCCCGAACGTGACGACGGCCGAGACGACGTGAAAGGCAAAGGCCGCGACGACAAGCCAGCCATAGCCGATTTTGTCGACGACGATCCCGCCGATGATGATGCCGAAGCAGAAGCCGGTGAAACCCGCGCCACCGATGGCACCGAGTTCCGCAGCGGTGAAGCCGAACTCGCCACCCCAGTTATCAAAAATGCCGCCACGGATGGCGAACCCGACGCCGGCCGCCAAAATCGCCATAAAGCCCGCCCAAAGCAGGCGATAGGCGTTCGACGGAAGCGCCTCGGAAGTAGTACTCATTGCATCAAATCCCGGAGAGGAGAGGAGGGTGTGTGGCGGGGAGGAGGCTGGTAAAGCGGGCGAGTATAACTGCCAGCATGGGGGGTGTAAAACGAATTCGACCCGCTGTTTTCAGCGTTTTTCGAGGTTTGCGAGTGGCGCCCCGCCCATCCGGTAAAGGCCACTTGGTCGGTCCTTTAGGTGCTGCCCAAGGGCGAAGTTGAGCGAACTGCAACCCCCTCCCCAGCCCTCCCCACAAGGGGGGATGGAGCAAGACATGTGCCTGTTGGAGCAGGTCTCGCAGGGGGGGGAGCTCCCCACCCAAATTTTCTATCCTTCCTGGACGGAACCGTTGAACTTAGGCCAGCTTTCGTGGCACATACCCACGACAAAGGAATGCTGTTTCCTTGCACGACGAAATGGCTAAGGAGTGCGGCCTGTGTCGAATAATTCGCCTTATCGCCTGTCTCGCCGAGGGTTTACGTCGGCTGTACTGGGCGGAATTACTGCCCCATTGCTCGTTTCTGCACCATCCTTCTTGGGGGGCGTATCGGGCACGGGCCACGCCGCCGAGAAAGACCCCAAGGTCAAGAAATCGATCTCCAAGGGTCTGGAGTGGCTGGCCCATAACCAGTCGCGTCAGGGGCATTGGGCGGCCAACGGCAACCAGTATCCGTCGGCCATGACCGCCCTGGCCGGGATGGCCATGATCGCCGAGGGCTCGACCACCACGCAGGGCAAGTACGCCGAGAACATCCGCCTGGCGGTCGACTTTCTGGCCAGCCAGAGCCGGGGCAACGGTTTGATCGGCGATCCGATCCGCGACAACCGCTACACCTATGGCCACGGCTTCTCGATGCTTTTTCTCTCCCAGGTGCTGGGCGAAGAGGAAGACGAAGAGCGCCGAGAGATCCTGATGGAGCTGCTCAAGAAGGCCGTCGGCTTCACGGGCAAGTCGCAGACCAGTTCCGGCGGTTGGGGCTACGTGAGCGCCAAGGACGGAAACGACTTCGACGAGGGCTCGACCACGATCACGCAGGTCCAGGGACTGCGAGCTTGCCGCAACGCGGGCGTGCCGGTCCCCAAAGAGATCATCGACAAGGCCATCAAGTACATCGAGAGCTGTGCCACCCCCGATGGCGGCGTGCAGTACAGCTCGAAGTCCGGTGGCGGCGCTCGCCCGGCGATCTCGGCCGCGGCCGTGGCCTGCCTCTTCAACGCCGGTCAGTACGAGAACCCCTTCGCCCAGAAGGTGCTGAAGTACTGCCTGAAGGAGCGGAGCCTGACGGATATCAACAATAACAACTCGGGTCACTGGCACTACGCCCACTATTACTTCGCGCAGGTCATGTACCGCGAAGGGGGCAAGGAGTGGGACGAGTATCGCGACAAGGTGAACCGCAAGCTGGTGGGCGAGCAGGCCAACGACGGCTCGTGGAGCCAGGGGTATGTCGGGCCGGTTTACACGACCGCCTCGAACCTGACGATCATGCAGTTGGAGAACGCGAACCTGCCGATTTATCAGCGCTAGTGAACGGTTCGGTAGAAGAAAAAATAGGACATGGGAATGAGGATCAGCCCCTCACCCCGGCCCTCTCCCCAAAGGGGAGAGGGAGATGAGTCGCCCGCCCGCACACGACCCCGCCTTTTATTCAGTATTCCCTGATTCCCTGTAGATCTCGCGGCCTTGAACGTCGGTTCCCCGCCGCCTGCTTTTTCCCTTCGTGAAGGAACCCTAGATGAGCGACAGTGACGCCACACGCAAATTGCGCGAAGCCAGCGAGAAGATCCAACAGCAGCTTTCGCAGGTCATCGTCGGCCAGCGAAACGTCATCGAGGAACTGCTGATCTGCATGTTCAGCCGAGGTCACTGCCTGCTGGAAGGCGTCCCCGGTCTGGCCAAGACCTTGCTCATCAGCACCCTCAGCCGCACGCTCAGCCTGTCGTTCAGCCGCATTCAGTTCACGCCCGACTTGATGCCGGCCGACATCACCGGCACCGAAGTGTTGGAAGAGAACAAGAGCACCGGCGCCCGCGAGTTCCGCTTTCTGGAAGGGCCTCTGTTCTCGAACGTGATCTTGGCGGACGAAATCAACCGTACTCCGCCCAAGACGCAGGCCGCCTTGCTGGAAGGCATGCAGGAGCGCCAGGTCACGATCGGCCGCGTGCGGCATCCGCTGACCGACCCGTTCTTCGTGCTGGCCACGCAGAACCCGATCGAACAGGAAGGCACCTATCCCCTGCCGGAAGCCCAGCAGGACCGCTTCATGTTCAAGGTGTTTGTGAACTACCCGAACTTCGAGGAAGAGTTCGAAGTGGCTCGCCGGACCACGGCCGTGATGAACGATCACATCGTGCCGGTGCTGACGGGCGAAGAGATCAAAGAGCTGCAGAAGATGGTCCGCGAAGTGCCGGTTACCGATCACGTGATCCGCTACGCCTTGTCGCTGGTCCGCCAGACCCGCAAGGGGGAGCCCGGCTGTCCGGACTTTGTCGAGCAGGAGCTGAGCTGGGGCGCCGGCCCGCGTGCCGTGCAGTTCTTGATTCTGGGCGGCAAGGCCCGGGCCCTGCTGCATGGCCGGACGCACGTCTCCACCGACGACATCCAGGCCCTGGCCAAGCCGGTGCTGCGGCACCGCATCGTGGTGAACTTCGCCGCCGAGAGCGAAGGGGTCACTCCCGATAACGTCGTCGAACGCCTCCTCAAGGTTACCCCCACCAAAGAAGACGAGCTTACCCGCGATGCCCGATTCCAGAAAATTTTTGCATCCTGAGGCGATTGGGCGGATCGCGCGGCTTGATATCCGCGCCCGCCACATCGTGGAAGGCTTTTTGTCCGGCATGCACCGCAGCCCGTACTTCGGACAGTCGGTGGAGTTCCTGCAGCACCGCGAATACGCCAAGGGAGACGACCTGCGGCGCATTGACTGGAAGGTGTGGGCCAAGCAGGACCGCTACTACGTCAAGCAGTATGAAGAAGAGACGAACCTGCGGGCCACGCTGGTGGTCGACGTCTCCAACAGCATGCGCTACGGGGCCGGGGCGCTGAACAAGTACGCCTATGCGGCCACGTCGGCCGTGAGTCTGGCGTACTTGCTGCTGCGGCAGCAGGACGCCGTGGGGTGCGTGTCGTTCGACGACCGCATCCGCATGACGATCCCCACGCGCAGCAAGCGGAACCACCTGGCGAGCGTGATCCAGGCGCTGGACGTGAGCAAGCCGGCCGACAAGACCAACATGACGCAGATCCTGCGCGAGGTGGCCGAGGCCTACCCGCGTCGCGGCATGGTGATCATCCTGTCGGATCTGCTCTGCGAACGGCCCGGCTTCTTCAAGGGTCTGAAGCTGCTGCGGCAGCGCGGGCACGACGTGCTGGTGCTGCACATCATGGACGACGACGAGTTGGACTTCCCGTTCGCTGGACCGACCCGGTTCGAAGGACTGGAAAGCCCCGACTTTTTGAACTGCAATCCCCGGGCACTGCGTCAGGGCTACATGGATGCCTTGAACACGTACCTGGAAGAGGTCCGCCGGAACTGTGCGCAGAACACGGTGGATTACGCTTTGATCCGGACCAGCCAACCGCTTGATGCGGCGCTGGCCACGTATCTGTGCACGCGGCTGGGAATGCACCACCGCAACTAGTTCGTGGTGCAGGCGTCCCGCCTGCCTGAAGTGCGGTGGGCGTTGCCCGCCATGGAATGTCGAGATCGCCTTGCAGCGGGTTGAGATGAAAAGACTTTCTTGATGGGCCAAGCTCACTCGGAAAGTCGCCCGCACTACCTATATGGAATGATTCGCCATGCTTAGCTTCTCCAACCCGTTGGTCTTGGCCGGCGGGGCCACCTTCCTTTTGGTCGGTGTGCCCATCCTGATCCATCTGATCAACATGATGCGCCATCGCCGCGTCGAATGGGCGGCGATGGAGTTCCTTCTGGCCAGCCAGAAGAAGAACCGCACCTATGTCATGCTCAAGCAGTTGCTGCTGTTGGCCATGCGGGTGGCGGCCATCCTGGCGATCATTTTCATCATCGCCCGGCCGCTGTTTAAAGATCCGCGCTTTGCGCATCTGCTGGGGGGCGCCACGACGCACCACATTCTGGTCCTGGACGACAGCTACTCGATGAGCGATCGGGCCAGCGACACCAGCGCCTTCGAGCGGGCGAAGACGGCCATCCTGCGGATCGCCCAACGCGCCGTGGCCGATGGCACCCCCAACGAGATGACCATCATTCGCACCTCCAAGGGAACGCCGGAACGGACCGAGCGGCTGACCCGCGAGTACGAAGTGAAGCTCACGGAGTTGCTCAAGACCTTCCAGCCGTCTGAGACCAATGCCGGGCCGGGCGAAGTGCTGGGCAAGCTCGAGACCCTGCTGGGCGAACCTAAGGGCGAGAACCGCCTAGTCTACATCCTGTCGGACTTCCGCGAGAACGAGTGGAACGACCCCGTCGAACTGACCAAGACCTTGACCGACCTGAACGACGCCGACGCGCAGTTGTTCCTGGTGAGCTGCACCGACAAGGTCAACGAGAACCTGGGCGTGGTGGCCTTGAAGCCGCTGTCGCTCAGCCGCTCGGCCGGTGTGCCCACGCAGATGGAAGTCAGCGTGAAGAACTTTGGCACGCGGGTGGCCAAGAACGTCTCGGTGCAGGTGCAGGAAGACCGCCTGCAACGCTCCGGCGTGGAGTTCGATCAGATCGCCCCCGGCAAGACCGAGACTCGGCGATTTTCGGTGCAGTTCCTCAATCCGGGGTTCCATCGCGTTACCGCCCGCATCGACGCCGACTCAGTCGAAGCCGACAACGCGCGGCATGTGGTGATGGACTTCCCGCCTGATGTGCCGGTGCTGGTGATCGACGGCAACCCAGTCGAGAAGGACGCCTGGTTCCTGTCGGTCGTGCTTAATCCGGGCGGCAAGCCGGGCACGGGCATCAACGCCAAGCTCGAGCGGCCGCAGTATCTCACTTCGCATCCTCTCGATCCGTATCGTGTCATCTACCTGGTGAATGTTGAACGCCTGGATCAGGCGGCCGTCGCGGCCTTGGAGACCTATCTGAAGAACGGCGGCGGCGTGGCGATGTTCCTGGGCAAGAACACGAACCCCGACTTCGTTACCACCGAGCTCTATCGCGACGGCAAGGGCTTCTTCCCGCTGCCGATCGGCCCCTCGACCGAACTGCTGGTGCAGGCCTTGGAGAAGGGGACCGACCTGAAGGTCACACCCCACCCGGTGCTGCGGATCTTCGCAGGCGAGCGGAACAGCTACCTGAACGATGTGAGCATCCTTCGCTATGTCACCGCCCCCAAGAAGTGGAAACCGCCGGTCGACTCCACCGTGGAAGTGATTGCCTCGCTCCGAAACGACGCCCCGCTGATCGTCGAGCGCAAGTTCGGCGAAGGGAAAGTCCAGGGCCGGGTGATGGCCTTTCTGACGACCGCGGGGCCGACCTGGAACAACTGGGCTCGCAATCCCAGCTTCATCGTCACGCTGCACGAACTGCAGAACTATCTGTCGGGGGCCGACCCTGAAACCCGCACCATCGGCACTCCCATCGAGCTGACGCTGGACGCTGCTCAGTACGAGCGCAACGTCGAGCTGCTGCGGCCCGGCCAGCGTGGCGACGTCCCGCTCAAGAGCGTTGCCGAGCAAGTCAGCGAAGGGGACAAGCAAGAGGTGAAGGTGAAGTTCCCTGTCACCGACGTGGCGACCTCGGGCGTGTATGAGGTGAAGCTCACCCGAGCCGACAAAAGCGACGAGTCCCGGGTCTTCGCCTACAACGTCGTCCCTGACGAAGGGAACCTGCGCCTGGTCAACGGAGAGCAACTCGTGGGCAAGCTGAAAGGCGTCACCTACCTTTATCAACAGGCCGCGGACTTCCAAGGGGGCGCCTCGAACAAGGCCGGCTCCAACTTGAGCGAGTGGATCCTGTATGGTCTGATTATTCTTCTGATCCTGGAGCAGATCTTGGCATACTTCCTCGGGTATCATCCGCCGAAGGCCGTTGCAGGAGGAGCCCGCTGATGAACCCTGCACTGTCTTCTCTTCCGGCTTCTCTTCCGGGTCTGTTCGGTTCGCTTGCCGATCTCGGGCTGTCCAGCTTCGCTCTGTTCGCTCAGGCGGCGGATGCCACCCAGCGGGTTGCCTCGGAAGCCAGCCAGACCTTCGAGTTCGGCCGCATCGAGCAGCCGATCGATTGGATCCTGCCGATCGTCGCGCTGGTCGCGGTGCTGACCTTCGTATGGCTGGTCTACCGGCGCGATTGCGTCGATTTGCACTGGTCGGTGTCAATCCTACTGGCCGGTCTCCGTACGGCTGCCTTTGTGGGGCTGTTCTGGGTGCTGCTCGATCCGCGCTATCGCGTGGAGCGCATTGTGAAGCAGGACTCGCGCGTCATCTTGCTCGTCGATACCAGCCTGAGCATGGGCCTGAACGACAACGACTCCGGCTCCGTCACCTCGGGCCCGAACCGTTCCGAGCAGATCATCAATGCCCTGAACCAGGGCAAGTTTGTCGAGAACCTGCGGGCGGCCCACGAAGTGGTGCTGATCCGCTTCGATCAAGACAAGCAGATGCTCTACTCGCTGTCGCGCATTCAGAAATCGGCCGACGGAAAGCTGACCGATGAGGACAAGAAGAAGATCGAAGAAGAAGTGAAGGTCGACTGGAAGAAGCTCGAGCCGCAAGGCCGCGAGACCCGCCTGGGCGAAGCCTTGCGGGACGTGATCGCCGACCATCGCGCGGCGCCGGTCTCGGCCCTGGTCGTCTTCACCGATGGCCAGCAAAACGTCGGCATCGAGCCCGCCAGCGGCATCGAGGCGGCCATCGAAGCCAAGGTCAAGGTCTACACCGTCGGTCTGGGCTCGAACCAGCAGCCGGTCAACGCCCGCATCGCCGACTTCATCGCTCCGTCGCGAGCCCACAAGGGAGACGACTACACGGTTACCGGCTATCTGCAGGGCCGCGGTCTTGCCAATCAGACGATTCAAGTCGAACTGGTCTCGAACACGCCAGGTGCTGCCGCGGGTGCCGAGAAGTTGGAAGGGACCGAGCAGGTCGTGCTGGGGGCCGACGCCGAGCCCGTGCCGGTTCGCTTCAAGCTCGAGGCCAACCAGGTCGGACGCCGGACGTTGAAGCTGCGGCTCCGTCCCCCTCCGAAGGATTCCAACCGCGAAGACGATGCGCAGGAAGTCGACGTGGAAGTGGTCGATCGCAAGAGCCGTGTGCTGCTTTTTGCCGGCGGCCCCTCGCGCGAGTACCAGTTCCTGCGAAACCAGTTGTTCCGCGACTCGGAAGTGATCGTCGACGTCTTGCTGCAAAGCGCCGTCCAAGGGGTTTCGCAGGACGCCAACCAGATTCTGGACACCTTCCCGACCACGGCGGCCGAGCTCTCGGAGTACGACTGCATTGTGGCCTTCGACCCCGACTGGCGCAAGCTCTCGCCCGAGCAGATCGAACTGCTCGACGCCTGGGTGGCCGAGCAGTCGGGCGGTCTGGTCGTACTGGCCGGCCCGGTCTATACCGAAGACTGGTCGATGGGAACCAACATGGAGAAGATCCGGGCGTTGTACCCGGTCGAGTTCAATAAGAAGTTCTCGCTGCTGGATTCCAAGCGGTTCGAGAACAAGCAGGCCTGGCCGATCGAGCTGACCCGCGATGGGTTGGAGGCCGAGTTCCTGTGGCTGACCGACGATGCTCCCACCAGCCGCCAGGCCTGGGGCTCGCTGGAAGGTGTCTACGGCTACTACTCCGTGAAGGGGCCCAAGCCGGGCGCCACGGTTTACGGGCGGTACTCCGATCCGCAGGCCAGCGACGGCGATCACCAGCCGGTCTACTTTGCCGGGCAGTTCTTTGGCTCCGGCCGAGTCTTCTATCTAGGAAGCGGCGAGATGTGGCGCGCCCGCCAGGAGGAAGAGAAGTACTTCGATCGCTTCTACACCAAGCTCATCCGCCATGTCTCGCAAGGCCGGCTGCTGCGGGGCTCGCGCCGCGGCGTGCTGCTGGTCGAGCGCGACCGCTACCTGCTGGGCGATACCGTTTCGGTCCGGGCGCAGATGTACGATCACGCCCTGAAGCCGCTGGATGTGCCTTCGGTCGGCCTGGAGGTCGTGGCCCCCGACAGCACCCTTTCGCAGGTTACGCTGCTGGCTGACAAGAGCGGCCGCAAGGGTTCGTACATCGGCCAGTTCGCCGTGCGACACGAAGGGGCCTTCCGTCTGGAGCTTCGCATTCCGGATGCTGCCGACGAGGAACGCCTGAGTCGGCGGATCCAGGTTCGCGTCCCCGATCTGGAGCGCGAAAACCCGCAACGCAACGATCCCCTGTTGCAGAACATCGCCGACCAGACGCAGGCCAAGTACCTTCGCGGCGTCGACCATCTGGACCAGATCGTGGCCGAACTGCCCCCCGCCGAACGGATGGCGGTGCTGACCGAATCCCCGATCTCGCTGTGGGACAACCAGCGCACGCTGCTGATCCTGTGCTGTCTGTTGTTCGCGGAGTGGTTGTTCCGCAAGTTGCTCAAGCTGGCGTAATTGTGGTGCAGGCGTCCCGCCTGCCGGGCGTTTGGACAGATACCGATTGTCGAGAGAGTCTCGCGGAATAGTGCCGCTCAGAATCATGGAACGCCACTGAGGCCGTCCCCAGTCGTTTTGAAACAGGCTCTCGAAAAGAACCTTCTGAAACACGAGTGCATGATGTCGACTGAAACTCCCACGCCTGGCCAGACCGAAGAAGAACTCTCGCCGGCGATCGTCTCATTGCTCGAAGACTTGCGGAATCGCATCCGGCTCTACGTCTGGGCTGAGGGGATCGCGATCACCGTGGCCTTTATCGGCATCGCCTTCTGGCTGGCCTTCGGGCTCGACTACTTCCTGGCCATGCAAGGCGGCCTCGGCCTGCCCCGGGCGGCCCGGGCGGTCATCGTGGGGCTGATCGTGCTCGGCTTCGGCTACGTCACCTTCCGCTACATCGTGATGCGGGCCTTCATGACCTTCTCCGATCGCAGCATGGCCGTGCTGCTCGAACGGCGGTTCAAGCAGTTCCACGACAGCCTGGTGACAACGATCGAACTCCGCGGCACCAAGCGGGGCGATCCGTACAGCAAAGAAATGCTGGCCCATACCTACAGCGATGCCAACACCGAAGCGGGCAACGTGCAGGTCAAGGAGGTCTTCAATCCGCGTCCTCTCTGGCAGGCATCGATCGCTGCCGTGGTGCTGACACTGTCGATCCTGGTCTTTGCGGTGACCGCAGGCGATACCTTCTGGATCGGCTTCAAGCGCATCACCCAACTCAGCAACGAACTGTGGCCCCGCCGAGTCGAGCTCGAGGCGCTCGGCTTCGACAAAGATGGCGTTCTTAAGATCGCCCGCGGCAGCGAGCACGAGTTTCAAGTCCGGGCCAAGCTGAACCGTCATCTCTTCCCCAAGACCGAACAGCTCGAGTTCCCCAAGCGGGTGAACCTGTACTACCAGGACAACGAGGGAGGGACAGGCCGCACCACGATGGAGTTCAAGGCCGCTCCGCCCGATGCTCCGCATCAAGATTACCAGTACAAGTTCCAGGGCTTGCTGGCCACCACGCGGGTCGATGTGCGGGCCGACGACGGCATGCTGCGCAATCTGCAGATCGTGGTGGTCGACAGCCCCAAGCTGAACAACATGCTGCTCAAGTGCGTCTACCCGCCGTACATGCACAAGAGTCCAGCCGACATCCCCGCCACTGGCGCCATGGTGGTCCCCTTCGGGACCAAAGTCACGCTGTTGGCCTCGGCCAATAAGGAACTGGTGAAGGTAGATGTAAGCTTCCTGACGGCCGAAGGGAAAACCGTCCCTCCGCCGGCCGAAGATAAGGTAACCATCGCCAAAGATCGCAAGTCGTTCGAGTTCCCGATCGTCATGGATGGCAGCAAGACCCTGCAGTTCACGCTGCACGACACCGACGGCATCTTCAATCGCGAGCCGGTCCGCCTGGCCCTGTCCTCTTCGACCGACGAGATACCGCTGCTGACCGTGCGCCGCAAGGGCATCGGCGAGGCCGTGACCCAGAAGGCCCGCATCCCCATCGTCGGCAATGGCCTCGACGACTACGGGCTCGAAGACATCTGGTTCGAGTACGAAATCGAAGGGGGCAAGACCATACGAAAGCCCTTCGCCAAGGCAGCAGGTCTGGCCAAGAACCCGCGGACCGACTTCACGGTCGACGAGGTGTTCGACCTGCTCGACTTCGATCGCAAAGGCAAACCCGAAGCGACCACGCCCGAGGAAGCTTCGGCCGCTGCTCAAGAGGGCAAGCCTGCCGAACTTCTCAAGCCAGGACAGAAGTTCACCCTGGCCGTGCGGGCGAAGGACGGCTTCGCCCTGGGCAAGGCGCCCAACGAAGGGACCAGCGAGAAGTTCGCCTTTGAGGTAGTGACCGACGACCAGCTTCGCACGATTCTGGAACTGCGCGAGCTGAACCAGCGTCAGACGTTCGAGGCGGTGATCGCCGAAATGTACGACACCCGCGACGCGTTAGTCCGCCTTTCGCCCGACAAGCCGAAGCAGCTCCCCGGCAAGGTCGAACCCAAAAAGGAAGAGAAGAAAGCGGAGCCCAAAAAGGCCCAACTGCAGCGGGCCCTTGGGGGACTGGTCGCCAGCGGATTCTCGACCGACAGCCTGGCTTTCCAGGATGCCAAGGAGGCAGAGAAGAAAGAGCCGGAGAAAGAGGGAGAGAAAAAGGAAGCCCCTGCCGAGAAGGTGGCTGGCCCGGAACGCCCCACCATGGCCGAAGAGGCCGCCGGCGAAGGAGAGCTGGACCCGGTAGCCGTCCGGACCCTGCGGACCCAGCGGGCCCAGCAAAACAGCAAAAAGAACGCCAGCGAGACCCTTCAAGTGGCTGTTTCTTTCCAAGAAATGGTCGAAGAACTGGACAATAATCGGATCGAGAGTCTGGAACTTAAAAGTAGACTACAGAACGACATAGCGAGTAAACTCAACGACATCGCTGTCAAAATGTTCCCGGAATTAGATAAGCGACTGGTGAACCTGCAGAAGAACCTGAGCGACGAAAAGGAACTGAAGCAGGCCCTGGCGCCCACGGTGGACCAGGCCAACAAGATTCTCCAGGAGATGGAAGCTGTCCTGGAGAAGATGAAAGAGATGGAAGACTTCAACGAGTTGCTGGTTCAGCTCCGCAAGATCATCGAAGACGAAACGGCCATTCTGGACGCTACCAAGCGCGAACAGGCCGCCCAGTTGAAGAAGGATCTCGAAGACTAACCGGTCGCGCAGCCATCTGGGCTGTGTCCCAAGTTTGCTGACAAATCGCACCGAATTCATCGCGAAGCGATGAATGCAAAATTCGCTCGGTTCATCGTAGGGAGAAACGCATGTCTCTAACTTCCCGTCGCAGTCTGCTTCACCGGTTGGGCATGCCGGCGCTGGCGCTTTCGCTGGTCAGCATTGTACTGGCCGGTCCCGCCCGCATTCTGGCCGCGCCGGGGGACAAGAACTCCGATGCCAAGTCGGACTCCAAAGACGGCAAGGCCGAGATGACCTCGGCCAAAGCCCTGGCCGATCGCCAGCAGAAGCTGGGCGAGCGATTCAAGCGGTTCGAGGAAGTGCTGCTCCGTCTGGCCGAACTGACGGCCAAGACCGACCCCGAGCGGGCGGCCCTGATGAAGAAGGCAGTGGCCCAAAGCAAGCAGGAACTGATCGGTGTGCAGTTCGAGCGCGTGAGCGAACTGTTGGGCAAAGATCGCCTGGGAGACAGCGTCGCCCGTCAGAGTGATTTGAAGCAGGATCTCGAGAAGCTGCTCGAACTACTGTTGAGCGAACGAGCCGGCGACAAGAATAAAGAACGGCAAAAGGAGATCGGCAGCTACATCAAGCGCGTGAACGATCTCATCAAGGAACAGAACGAGCATATCGGCCGCACCGCTAACGCCAGCGACCCGAAGAGCGTCTCTGGCGCGCAGGGCAAGACCGCCGACAAGACCGGCGACTTGGCCCGCGACATCAAGGCCGCCGACGAAGCCCGCAAGGGTGAGGGCGAAGGTAAAGGCGAGGGCAAGGGCGAAGGTAAGGGAGAGGGCAAGGGCGAAGGAAAGGGTGAGGGCAAGGGCGAAGGAAAGGGCGAAGGAAAGGGTGAGGGCAAGGGCGAAGGAAAGGGTGAGGGCAAGGGCGAAGGAAAGGGTGAGGGC
>Ga0105047_10000454_pt1 | contig 69381 bp, 59 predicted proteins | sample MAT04_FD_78384 | JGI IMG/M metagenome (GOLD analysis project Ga0105047, IMG submission 78384) | Freshwater microbial communities from Lake Fryxell liftoff mats and glacier meltwater in Antarctica - MAT-04 (megahit assembly) | ecosystem: Environmental > Aquatic > Freshwater > Ice > Liftoff... | reverse complement strand
TCTTCCGGCTACTGGGCAGCCCGCCCACCAGCAAGCGCATGCGCATCGTATGCGACTTCGGGTTCTCGTCCATTAGTTCGATCTTCCCGTCGATGCTCGGCCGACTCGGAGTCGAGGCGATCAGCATCAACGGCTACAACGACGCTAAGCTTTCTCCCCGCAGCACGCCGGAAGTACAACGTCACATCGATAACCTACGGCAAATCGTTGGCACCCTAGGCTACGAGATGGGCGCATTGTTCACCAATGAAGGCGAACGCCTGACCCTGGTGGACAGCCGTGGGCGCGTGGTGGAAGGCAACGATCTCTTAGCCGTCTTGTGCACGCTGGTCGCGCGAAGCCGAGAGACGGCCTCAATAGGCCTCAGTGTCACGGCTCCGTCGCGGCTGGAAGAGTTGCTGCGGGGTCAAGGGGTCGAAGTCATCCGCACGAAGGCCGACACACGATCCTTGATGGCCAGCAGCAGCAACGCGGGCGTGGGCTTTGCCGGTGATGAACAGGGCGGGTTTATCTTCCCCGAATTCCACCCCGGCTTCGACGCGATGTTTGCCCTAGCCAACCTTATCGCGATGCTGCAGCGCACCGACACCAGCCTGCTGGACCTCACGGAAACCCTGCCCGAGTTCTCGGTGGCCTATGAGCAGGTTCGTTGCCCGTGGGAAGCCAAGGGCACGGTGATGCGGCGCATCACCGAAGAGCACCGCGAGAACGCCCGAGTGGAATTGATCGACGGCATCAAGATCTACACCGGCAATGAGTGGGTGCTGGTGCGCCCCGACGCGGTGGAGCCGGTGTTCCACATCTACGCCGAAAGCGAGGACGCCGAAAACAGCCGCCGCTTAGTCGGCGACTACGCTCGCCACATCGAAAACCTGTTGGCGACTACATAGTCGCCATCAGGAACGCACGGCTACGTCGTGCTTAATCCGGTCCCCAGGCCTCCAAGGCCTGGCGGTGGTTATGGTGAGACTCAACGTAAAGCAAGCCCCGTGCGATCGAAGTTCTTGCTCAGAATGTCGTAGTCGAACACGGTCACCGCGTCGTCGCCGTCCAAGTCGCTGAATCGGGGCGAGATGCCAGCGGCGTCCGGGGTGTTCCAATCGGCATCGGCGCTGGTTCGATCAAAGTTCGAACTCAAATAGTCGTAGTCGAACACCGTGATGGCGTTATCTCCGTCGATATCGCCGTTCACCAGCGTAAAGTCCAGGTTGCTGACGCCCGGTGTGGGCCCGGTGAGGTCAAGGCCCGTCCGACGGGCGGTCAGCCAGTGCGTCGACTTCGCCACCAGCATGAACGACCCTTCCTGGGCGGTAGTCACCGAGTAGTTTCCGTTGGCGTCCAAAGTGTCCGTCAGCGTCTCTACGGTGGTTCCGCCCGCGTTCACGAGGCTTAACTCCACGGTCTGACCACTCGGTGAAACCGCCCAGTCCTCCAGCAGAACATTGCCCGCCAAGGTCCGCTGCGCGGGCGTGGGTTGGCCCATCCGCAAGTTCACGCTGTAGGTGTTCCAGGTTCCCGTGTCGGCGGAGAACACATCGCGCAGACTCAGCGTCCACTGCCCCGCGGGGTTCTCACCCCAGAACGCCAGGCTCGTAAAGGTCCAGTCCAAGTTCGCTTCGCTGTCGCCACCGCCGCGATAGAATAACCGGCTCTTAAAGCCCGACGGCGAGGTGAGGTAGGCCTCCAAGTCGCCGCGCCATGAGTGCGTCGCCCGGAGCGAAACTTCCACCTCTTCTAGCGGCCCCGTGGCGGGGGTAGTGAACCGGCGCACCAGACCGGTGAGGTTGCCATCGGGGATCAGCGCGCCCACCGCAATGGTACCGGTGCTCCAGGTGGTCAGGGGCGTGACGCCGCGCCAATCGGCCGCCGCCAGGGTCAGGGCGTCCGCGTTGACTAAGCCCCAACCGTAGTTCTGGTTGAAACGAAACCCGGCACCGTTGGTGCGCCATCCGCCGTCGCCGGACTCGGTGGTATCGGTGGCGTCAACGGTGCGTGACGTCCTCGCCAACAGGTGCTTCGCCAGGCGCACGTCCAAGTTCGGGTTCACCTGACGTGCCAAAGCCAGCGCACCGGTCATCAGCGGAGCCGCACCCGAGGTGCCGCCAAAGTTCGAGGTGTAGTCGGCGTTCGGGAAGCTATCGGAGCCGTTGTAACCCGCCGATTCGCCCGTACGGTCGGTGGTCAGGAGGTTAAACGTCGAGCCCCGGCTGGCCGAACTGGGGGTGCAAGCGGCTACCGCCGCGCCAAAGTTGGAGTAAGCGGCGTAAATCCCATCGCTGCCCAACGCAGCAACGGCGATCGAGGCGGGCGTCGCGCGCTCCGCACTGGTGTTGACGTCCTGCGTGGTGGTGCCCCGCGCGTTACCCGCCGAGCGCACATGGATGGTGCCCGACGCGGCTGAGGTGACCATGGCATCGGCGGCAGGCTGCAGCAACGAATCGTACGCGACCAACGGGCCGTAGCTGTGGTTCTTGACCTTGATGTTGACGTTGGCTCCGCTGCTGCGCCACAACGTGGCGTCGATCGCTTGGCTCAGCCACACGCCGGTGGCGCCATCAAAGTCGATTCTTAAGGCCGCAAACGCGGCATTCGGGGCCACGCCGGTGATGCCAATCGAGTTGCCGCCCCGCGCGGCCATCAAACCCGCCACGGCGGTACCGTGGTTATCCAAGTTCGAGACCGGCGACGGATCATTGTCCGCCTGCCCAAAATCTCGGCTGTTGCTCGATGAGTAGTTAAAGCTAAGGTCCGGGTGGTTTGCTTGCACCCCGTCATCGACCAACCCGATGAGGGTCCCTACCCCGGTGATGCCGCGCGCCCAGGCCGGACTGACGTTGATGTCGCGCCCAGCCACAAATGGGTTGTGCAGGTACCACTGCCCGGGCCACCCCGCCACGGGCTGGTCGGGAAAGAAGAATGGGTCGTTCGGCGTGAATTGCTCACGCGCGATCCGCACTCGCACGTCGCGGATTACGCGGACCACGCCACGGGCGGTCGCCAGCGACGTCACCAGCGCGGCGGCCCGGGCGGGCGTCGCGGCTTGCATCACCCAGGTGGTAGGGTCACTGGCCAGCGCATGCAAGGGCCGAAGCCCCCATCCGGCCGCCAGAAAAGCCGGGCTCACGCCGGGATCCACCTTGACCATGAGTCGATTTGATGCCGGCAGCGCGGGCAAAACCGGCGCCGCAACCTTGGGCGGTACGGCCAAGGCTAAACCACTAGCCCCCGCAAGGGCCAGCACCGCAAAGGACAGAAATTGGGAGCGACGCATGGTTGTGATCGGAAAAGTGCGACGTGCGCTTACCCATCCCTAGCATACATGAGGCCAGAACCAACTCGATGGTTCGCGAACACCGTGTTAACACGAGTCTTTCGTTCGGCTCCGGAATCTGAAAACTATGGGCAAATGGAGGGTTCATCGTGTTAAATGGAGACAGTCCGGGGGAAGTTTTTCGCCGGTTCGAAGAGGTGGATTGATATGGCACTTGCAAGATTGATCGGGGTTGGCCTCGTTGCCAGCGTAGTCGTGAGTTCGGGTTTCACCCAAACCTTGGTAGAAACGGGATTTGAGGATTTTGAGTTCGGAGATCCGCACCTGCAACTCGGTTGGGAAGCCAACGGGGCGGCATCGGCATCGGCCCCGCCCGATACCCTCATCGGGCTCATCCAAAATGACGTCCGGCACACGGGCACGAAGGCGGTCCGAATTGACACGTATTACGTCTCGTCGGGCTATTTCCTGTGGAAGTTATTCGCTCCGGTCACCGGCGATCTGCTCGTTACAACGGCTTGGCTACAATTTGATGATGCCGCGATGTATGATCCGCCATTCGCCAATAGTGCGTTTGGGCTCGATGCATTTGCATCTAACGGCAGCCGGGTGGGCACGGTAGCGATCGGGCCGGATGGCGCACCTTACCTCAGGGGTGACTCGGCCACACCAGTCAAGAGCACCCTTCCGCCGTTGGCGTTTGATACGTGGCACCGGGTCACCTTGGTGGTCAACAAAGCCGACAACGTGGTTACGGCGTTCGTGAACGGTGCCCGAGTTGCCCCGAGTCAGCCGTTTACGGACTCCGACGTGGTGGAAGTTGACATCGCAGCGTATGGATTTGGGGCGACGTCGCGCGCGTTCGGCGTCAGCTCTGCGGGAGGCTTTAATTCGGGCATTTTTGACGACTATCGGGTGACCCAAACGCCCCTCGGAACGGTGCAGTCTCAAGTCACCCTCGCGGACTACTCAGCAAGCCCGGCCGCTTGGCCGGTAACCGTGGACCTGATGGTGCCAGGTACGCAAACCAGCGTGGCGCAATATCCGGCCACGCTCGACGCCGATGGACGTTTTTCGGTCGTTGTGACGGAACGCGGCACGTTTGATCTGGTGATCAAATCGGGGCATTGGTTATCGGCCCGGTCCGCCAACGAAGTGATCACCAATGACGGGCGCTTTGACCTCGACCTGACGCTGGAGAACGGCGACATCGATGGCGACAACGCCGTGACCGTTTTTGATTACGACTACCTGAGCGTCAGCTTTGACAAATCCAGTACCGACGGGGACTGGAACACGCCTGACGAAGCAGGCATCCCGCCCCGGTTCAGCGATCTGGACGGGGATGATGCGGTCACCGTGTTCGATTACGACATCCTCAGTAAGAACTTTGATCTCGTCGGCGAGTAAAGTTCAACCGGATACCAAACGGGGTCCGTAGGTCTCACTGCCTAGGACCCCGCATCATTTCGTCACCGGAAGCGTTCTTAACAGTAATAGATGCGAAAACTTCTGCGATTAACGGGCTTGGTGCCCCAAGTGGTGCGGCACGGGGCGACGGTGGTTGACCGCCGCGCGCCCTTGGCGTTGCGGATGGCCGCCCTCGCAACTCTGATCTACGCGATAAGCCCGATCGACCTGATCCCCGACTTCGTTCCCGTTCTCGGCTGGGTAGACGACGCGACCCTCGTGTCGATGCTCCTGATGGCTGTGGCGAAGTGGTTCATGGGTGTCTCGCGTGCCCGAATGGTCTCGGCAAGGGCCACGCCGCCCCCAATTCCCTACGACCCCTCCGTACTAAATCACTGACAAGGCCCCCGTGGCTCGGGAATCCTGCCCGAGCTTCCACGCGCCAAAGCCCGCAAACTTCAGTCCTCATGAATAAACAGCCCGAAAGATTGTTCATACTTTGGCGAACTTCTGGGTGATGAGGATTAAGCCTGCGGGTCTTTCACTTAAGCGCCTTGCCTTCCATGCCTGCACGGTGTGCCTTTATCAGAAGATCCATGTGCGCCAAGCTCTCCTTGCTGATACCGGGAAGTAGTCGTGCCCGAAGATAGAGGTTTAAAGCTTGCCGGTGAAGGACCTTATCATGACGGCGAAAAGCATTGGCTCCGACGGCACCGGCCAAACTTATAAAATAGCTTCTTTCACCGGGATGCTCCCTTACTAACTCTTCAAGAATCTTAACTGCCTCATCATTCTCTAAAGTATTTCCCTGATCCCTCAAATTATTTGCCAGGTACCTTCTTAACACCGGTTGGTTGGGAAACTTCTGAACGAGCCTACGGGCTACTGGCTTGTTTTTGGGGTCTATCCACTGCCACTGTTCGATGAGAAATCTCATTCTAGCGTACTCAGCGGAATGATCCACCGGATTCTCGGCTAGCATATAGCCGGCTCGATCAGATTGTGCCTGCTTAGTTTCCGATGATGGTTTGATAAAGGTGTTCCGGTGAGAAAAGTAGGCGAGCCGGTAAGCGTCTCGGCTGGACTTTGGATCGGGCAGTCGGTGCAAACGCTCCGCTTCGGCGACAATCGCCTGGTCGCTGTAGTTCTTCTCGTCTAGGGATCTACGGATGGGAGCAAACGGGTCGGGTTCCGTCCAAATGGCCTTCATCCAACCGTACCCATACTTCGCACTCGCCCCTGGGAACCTCCTCTTGCCCGAATCTGCAAGCGCCATTTGCATTAAGAGAACGCAAACCAGCAGTCGAACAGTAGCGGTGTTCAACTTCCTTCTCCTAGCCCGCTGGAACCACTCTCATTTATATCGTCGCGCACGAATCTTTGGACAAACCTTGCCACGTTCCTTTTGCTCTTGACGGCAATATAGTCCGGCCCTAAAAACCCAGTCGAACCGTATCGGTCCGCCTTTGCATAGGCCATTTTGTACTTTCCTTCCAGAACCGGATACATCCGGTAGTCTGATATTCTGGAGTCGTTACGATCGGGATGGTAAGTTGCGTTAGGGGCGCCCCAGTTGAAGACGGCGGCATTCTGCATAGGCTGGAACTCTATATTGCTTAACGTAAGACCGATCAGCGAAAAGAGCGGCGCAAGCTCCGGCCAGAAGAGAGAAGTGATGAGGACGCCCGCACCGAACGCACCACCATATTCATTACTTCCCCAGTGCCAAGCGCCTCCTGCGGTCCACGAACACATCACCGAGCCTCCAAAAATAGCGTAGCCCGGAAATGTCTTATCGCAAGGTAGTTCTTCCCAGCCCGTTTGGTCATCCAGATGCTTTCGCCAGTTCTCATGTGTCTTATGCCAACGTATTGAAATTGAATTGGTCAAGATCGGCGAAGATAAGTCGGAACCATCGGACACACTGATCTCCAGTTCGGAGGTCGTTCCAAGAGTCTGAGATTCCGGCGCTGCGGTCGAAATTGTGCCGAGGACAAAGAGCGGAATGTTCTGGATCAAGGAACTATTTGTCTGGGCATTAGGCGTTGCTGACCCGTAGTGAACCACTGAGTAGGATGGATTCGACCAATAGCTATACCTCCCATCAATCATGACCGCTCCGCGCCAGGTTCCGTCATAACTGTACGGCGCTGCTACATCCAGCACTACTTTCTTGTCGCGATCTCCTTTGTTCAGAATAAGTAAAGGATTTGTCGGAGTTGGCTCTCCGGTCGGGGCTTTACGATAATTAGGCTCAACGTCGGGCTCGGGAACTCGAATCCAGTGGTGAGGTAGTGGTTCGACCGCGTAAGAGCCATTCGACGAAACTCTGAAAAGCGGAGAGCCTACGGAATCTTCACCGTAACCAAATAGTGTGACCGGGCTCAGTTGGAGCGAAATACCAGTAGGCTCGTAAACCGAATATCGTTGACCCCAGAGCCTCAGATCACCGTAACCGAGGATGTGACTCTCCGACCTTCCCGTTTCAAAAGGAAGTCCGGCGATTAAGAGTGGGTCGAACATGCCACTCAGTCGAAGATTCGTGTTCTCCCGGAAATAGACTCTGGTAGGCGGGAGGCAAGTCAGGTCATTCCATACGAACTCCGGGGACATCCTCGCTTCAACGAGGATCCCCGCCTTCCAGCCGTTCCAATAGTGCCCCGTCAACTTCTCCCAGGCCATCTCCGCCGGATCAAACCTCCCCCACTCGGTAGGTGACTGCCACCCTCCTTGCGTGTTGGGGCTAAGCAAGACCCATTGGGCATTGGCTTGAGCGGCCAAGACCAGCAGCAAAGACGCGGCGATACTCATGCCCTTGATAGTACATCGCGTCTGGGCATCAACCCTCGAACTGGTAACAACATTAACCCAACATTAACAATCAGCCTGTCAGCAGCAAAACCTATCCTTTAAAACCCCCAGTTGGAACTCCGAAAACCGCAATCCCGATTGGTTTACCCAACAACCAAGGTCTTTCCTGGTGTGACCAAATCAGTTCGCCACGTACAGCTTGTAGCGATACTTCAGCGTCTTCGTCTCGCCCGCGCCGACGGCGAGTTTCCACTTGAGAGACTGGCGCGGGTTGACGTCTCTTAGGCCGGTAGCGAGTTTATTGGTGACCGGGTTTCCCTCGGCCGAGATGACCTCGCCCGAGATTCGCTTCAGGATTTCCAGGTTGGCGGCCTCACCGCGCCGATTGGATACCCGCAGGGTGCCTTCAATGGTTACCAAGTCGTAACTGGGGCGGTTCTCCAACCGCAAAGCGCCCACTTGGCGCGCGGTTTCCTCTTCGGTGCTTTCGGCGGGAAGATCCAGCGCCTGAGTGATGCGCAGGTCCACCGAGGCCCCCCGTGGGGTGTAGTGCAGGATGTCCTGCCCCACCACGTTTCCGTTACGCATGGTCATCGCCAGCGCGGTGGTCAGGGGCTGGTCCGGGCTGTTCTTAAACCGCAGCGTATTCCACACCGGGTCCGGATTCAGCCCGGCGCCATCGTTGTTCATGGGGCGGTTACCCCCGCCCAGCACGGTATCGGGGATCTCCCAGATAAAGATCTGCTCGTAGTCGGCCTCGAACTGGAACAGCTCCAAGTAGGCCCGCTCCCCCAGTTTCAGGTTCAAATTATTCCGAGGATAGAAGAACAGGTCCTCGCCTTGCTCGCCCGCCACGGGGCCATCGGGCAGGGCCACGCCCATATCCATGCTCTCCTCTTTCGCATAGGCCGCGGGGGCCGGGGCCTGGTTCATCATCGCCCCACCAAAGCCGCCCCCCGGGCCGCCCGGCATGTTTTGCTGCAACCAGCCGAGGAACTGGTCCACGCTTTGCCCACTGGTGAACGGATCGAGCCGCCCGAGTCCCGCCAAGTTGGGGAATCCGGTGATCAGCTTGGCTTCTACGCCCTTCAGGTCCGCCAGGTCGTTCATCACGGTGGCCCGGGCCAGCACGCGCAGACGCTTTTCATTAAGGATGTCCACGTTGTACGCGGGGGCCCACGTCGCCCCGCGCTCAATCGAGAGGGTGAACACTGCGCTGTCCTTCTTCGCGCCGGTCACCTGCAGGCGCAACCAGCGTTCACTCGTCTCGGTGGGCACTTTGTACTTCAATTCGCCGGTGCTATTCACGGAAATCACGGCCGACTTATTGATGGCGGCGGTGCCGAGGGGACTGGAAATGATGAGCGTTTGGCCGGTCACCGAGATCAGCTTGCCGTTGAGCGTGCTCGGGTTAGCGCCGCCCAGGTTCGCCACCACCACAATCGTCTGGCCCAAATTGGCGGTCAGCACCTCGTCCAGGTTGGCCGCGTTGCGCTCGGTGTTGGACGCAGTAACGCCGGTCAGGGCTTCGGAAATCCGCACCCCGCTGGTCCCAGCCAGCCAAAACGTGCCCAACATCCCACCCGCCAGGGGTCGAGTTTGGATCACACCGTCCGCCGAGACGGGGATACGTCGCACCACCACGGCGTAGCCGTTTTTAAACAGCGAGAGACCGCTGACGGGAGCCTCGACCAAGACGGGGGCGGCGGGCGCCAACAGCAGCGTAGCTAAGCAAAATCCAACCATGAGCATCCTAAGGGCCCCGCCTATCGGCGGGGGGCCTTGCACTTACGACGTTTTACGGGGTCCGAACGCTACATTTCTAGCCGACGCCGCTCCGGTGGGATCTCGCGGGGCGAATCGTAGCGACCAAACTCCTGGCGCAACGCCAAGATGCGGCGGTAACGCTCGGGCGGCATTCCCCGAAACGCTACGTTGCTGGTGCAGTAGATGTAGCCGCCGCCCGGCATGCCGTGGTGCAGGGCGTAAAGGGCGCTCGCGTCCACCATCGCGTCCGTCCCGGTCTGCATCCACGCGCAATTCACGTTGCCGCACAGGGCTACGCGGTGGCCGTAGCGGGCCTTCATCACGGCCATGTCGACCCGGCCTTGGGGGTCTAACGAGTGCAGCGCATTTGGCCCGGCCTCCACCATTTGGTCAACAATCGGCATGATGTCGCCGTCGGTGTGCTTGATCACCAGCGCACCGGCAGTTTGAAACGCTCGGATGTGGTCCGCCAAGTAGGGGGTCACAAACTCCGCGAACATCGGGGGCGAGAGGAAGGACCCCTGGTTAAAGCAGTAGTCGGCGCACATCGTCAGGCACTCGGCCCCCGCGGCAATCATTCGCAACCCGCGCGCAATCGCGGCGTCGGCACTGGTCCGCAGTCTGTAGTGCAAGCCAGCCGGGTCCTCCACCAGTTCGCTCGCCAGGTCCATCATGCTGTCCCCGTCGGGAATTGCCATGGTGCCGTCGGCCTCCCCGCTCAGCAGGTAGGTGCGGTCGGCTCCGCGCCGCACCAGGGCCTGCAGGGTCTCGACGTCGTACACCCGGATGATAGAGTAGTCTAGGGTCTCGGCGATCTCGAGGTGCAGGTCCAGGTTGTGGCCAAACGCTCGGTCGCGCTCGGTGCCAGCCTTTCCCTCCAGGCTCAGGAAGTCCCGCCCAAAGAACTCGGGGGCCAACTGAAACTCCAGTTCAAAGGTCGGGACGATATCGTCCGGCTGCCGCAGATTGAGCGCCGCGACCGCGCGTTCCTTAGGCGTCATGCCTTGGGGTTCGCGCTGGGCCGGGGCGTTCCTGCTTTACGAACCAAGAGTTCTTCGTGCGATTTATCCGCCGCTCTCCCAAGCCCGCCGTATCATCGAGGTATGCGCAAACTTTCCTGGCTTTTAGCCGCAACCGTGATGGTCGTCACGAGCGTCCCCGCGGCGGCCTCCTACGAACTCTCGCTGATCTATGACGTGGATAATCGTCAAATCTTGCGCTACGACCCAATCTCCAACCGTGCTCTCGGCTCATTTGGTACGGGGCTAATGGGTTACTACGGCAACGCCGTAAAGTTGGCGCTCGATCCCGTTCGGGCCGGCACGGTGGCAACCTTGAACGTGAGTGGGTCCGTCCGATGGTTCGACTACAGCACCGGCGAAGTGGTTGAAACCACCGATCTGACCCCCAACGGTGGGTTCGTGCAGGCGGACAGCTTCCACATACTGCGCGACGGCGGCATGATGGCGACGACGTCCTCGGGGGTACGCGTGTACGATCGGAATGGAGTTCCTCGGTTCGATTTTACCGGCTACGTCGGTTACACCACGATTGACGCGATTCCCTTGGCCAACGGTACATTCCTCTCGCTGGAGCGCAACGTATCGGGTTCGGGCTACGGCTACAGCCTCTTTCGACGGGACGTCGGGGGAACGTACACGGACGGGCTTTTTGGATGGCGTACCTCCAGTTTATCCACGCACTTGCGGCGACTCACGACCGACGGCAACGAGATCTTTGCCACGGGAACGGACGGAGTATATCCATCGATGGCGGCGGCTCGATTCAGCGGCGCCACGTTTGTGAACCGATCCTACGGCCTCACGATGATGGCGTCGGGCATGCCCTCCGCCGTGTCCCTGTTGCATGAGGGCAGCGGGATCTTTCTGGCTCGCGGCACTGCCGATAGCCTCAACACTCGCTACCGGGTCGACCGAATGGAGACTTCGGCCTTTAACGATGCCACGATGCCTTATTCGCAAAATCTCGGCGACATCGTGACCGTGGTGGCCCCAGAACCGGGCACGATCATCGCGATGGGCGTGGGACTGGCGGTTCTGGTGCGCCGACGCCGACGCGCCTAACATCTCCAGCTCCGGTTAAGGCAGGGCAGGGTCCGACTCTTTTTCACGGGAGTGGGACCCTGCTCCCGGGGTTACTTCTTGGTGATGGTTACGCCACCGGCGGCCTCGATGGTCCGGTTATCCAGCCACGCCCGCGCCGGTGCGCTCTGCTTCAGGGTCGCGTCCCAAAAGGCGAGGGTCGCGACCTGAAGCCGCACGACGTGATCGGGATTGGCCGGGCCCATCAGCCCCCTGCCGATCCGGCGGTGCGTCGCCTGACCCTCGCGACCCGTGGCATTGATCCCGCCAAAGTTGTGGAACGCGTCCTTGATCCACACAAGGTAGCGGTCACCCTCGGCGGAGTATCGGAAGGCCTCGCGACGGTATACGCCAGGTTCGCCCTGAAATCGGCCCCGATCGTTATCTCCGCTGACAAACAGCATGGGACCGCGCATGGATTTCAACGAGCTGGGTGTAATCCCGCCGCCTAATCCACTGGGCGAAAGAACCACGAAGGCCTGGGGCCGAGGATCGCCGACCTGACGCCCCCCCAGACTCATGCCTGCCACCACCTGCGTGGTCCACGCGCCAAAGCTGTGCCCGCTCATCCCAACCCGCTTCAGGTCCATCTTGCCCTTTAGGTCAGGCGCTTGGCGAATCAATTCCGCCGTGTTGTCGAGGAGTAAGTTGATGTCCCGGGGGCGTTGGGGGGCGCTACTCAGGTTGTCTAAATTCCCCTGAAGCGCGGAACGAATCTGCTGGGCGCTGGCGTACTTCAGCGAGTCATCGTGCGTGGGGGCCAGGACGACATAGCCGTGTTTCGCCCAATACTCGGCGACTGGTCGGACCAATTCTCCCGCGCCGTACATGCCGTGCGAAAACACGATCACCGGGTACGGGCCGCCGGACTTGGGGTAGGTCGCCACGACCTCCAAGCTCTGAAGCCCCGGCCTCTTGAGCACCAACTTGACCTTAACTTCCGTCGCCTGAATGGGGGTGGTCGGCGGGGAGAGCGGATCGGCCACGATAGCGGTGATGAGTAAAGCGAGGAGGCTCATGGCGGGGGAGACGACTCCTCTGCCAGGAAGGTTCAGCCTCCCGGCAAAAGGCCCCGCGACCCCGACCCACCAGTTACCGGAATTTCACCCGCGCGGTGTCGTCCCGTACGTACTCGGTTTTGTCCGCCGGTTGCCACTTGCCGTCCTTAAAGTAGTCGGCGGTCATCTGCATACGGCCTGTTGGCAAGAGTTCGGCCACGGCACGCACCTTAGTAATGCCGTTGTGCTCGCCCTTTACAATTTCCAACGAGGCGAACTTATTTTTCTCGGTGGTCAAAGTGCCTTCGGTGCGGACGCCAGCGGTGGTCAAGTAGAAAAAGGCTAGGGTCTTGCGCGCAGTGTCCCAGTAGATCAAGGTTTCACCACCGTAGTCCCCATCGTTGATCGAGTGAAACATGCGGACGGCCTTGCCGTTCAGGGCACGCTCGTAAGTCATGACTTCCACCATCGGCTTCTCGGCCGTCGAGTTAGTGAATACTGTGCTCCAGGTGGTGCCGAGGAACGGCCTGAGGTTTTCGAGGTGCTTGTCCAACGGTTCGGCTGGCCCAACCTTTGCGGCAATCGTCGGCAGAGCGGCGGGCACCATCGCCATCGCGATCAACAGTGTTTTCCACGGCATGCGCTCATCCTACAATTACATTCCTCGATTTCGGAGATTGTTTTAGCGATGCATGCCGGTATGTCCCCGTAAATTGGGTCGTTCCATCCGCGCACCCAAGTCGAAAAATCCGACCGCTGGCCCGGTGCTAAGTTGCCCGGGGTTAACCGTCGTTTGTCCTAACGGAGAACGGTTCCCAGAACCCTTGTCGTCACCACGCTTAGCCGGCGAGAACTCCTTCGCTCTACGGGCAGTCTTGTGGCCACTCTCACCCAAGCGCCGCTCGTTTGGGCCACCACTAATCCGTGGTCCCGTCTTGGTCAAGATGCCGTGGGCAACCGGCTTACCGAGGGGTGGTCTTTGTTGACCGCAACGATCGCGGGATGCGGGACGCCACGGATCCGGGCGGGGTGGGGGTGGTCGGCGGGGAGAGCAGGTCGGCCACGATGGCGGTGACGAGTAAAGCGAGGCGGCTCATAGCGGGGGAGACGGATCCTCTGCCGGAAGGTTCAGCCTCCCGGCAAAAGACCCCCCGGCCCGGATCCTCCGGCTAGCGGAATTTCACCCGCGCGGTGTCGTCCCGTACGTACTCGGTCTTGCGGGCCGGGTGCCACTTGCCTTCCTTAAAGTAGTCGGCCATCACCAGAATCCGTCCTGTAGGCAAGAGCTCGGCAACACCACGTACTTGGGTAATCCCGTTGGCCTCGCCCTTTACGGTTTCCAGCGAGGCATATTTATTCTTCTCGGAAGTCAACGTGCCCTCAGTACGGAATCCGGCGGTGGTCAAGTAGAAAAAGGCTAGTGTTTTGCGGTCCGCGTCCCAGTAGATCAAGGTTTCACCACCGTAGTCCCCGTCGTTGATCGAGTGAAACGTGCGGACGGCCTCGCCGTTCAGGGCGCGCTCGTACGTCATGACGTCCACCACGGGTTTCTCCGGCGTCGAATTAGCGAACACTCCACGCCAGGTGGTGCCGAGGAACGGCCGGAAGTTTTCGAGGTGCTCGTCCAACGGTTCGGCAGGCGCAACCTTTGCGGCAATCGTCGGCAGAGCGGCGGGAATCATCGCCATCGCGACCAACAGTGTCTTCCACGGCATGCGCTCATCCTACAATTACATTCCTCAGCATCAGAGATGATTTTGGCGATGGTTCCCGTAAGGTCACTGGAAATCGGGTCACTCCGTCCCTGCAAACGAGGCAAAAGGCCCATCCGCCAGTATGGCCCTGACTTGCCCGATGTTAACGGTCGTTAATCCTAACGCAGAAGCGTTCCCGGTATCCTTGCCGTCACCATGCTCAGCCGGCGAGAACTCCTTCGCTCTACAGGCGGCCTTGTGGCCACTCTCACCCTCGCGCCGCTCGTTCGGGCCGCCACCCTTCCGTGGTCCCGACTTGGCCAAGATGCTGCGGGCAACCGGTTTGCCGAGGGGGTGGTCTTTGATGACCGCAACGGTAGCGGGAAGCGTGACGCCACGGACTCGGGCGTGGCGGGGGTAGCCGTCTCGAACGGGCGCGAGGTGGTGTTGACCGACCGGCAGGGCCGGTGGCGCATGCCCGTGGACGACGACACGATCCTTTTTGTGATTAAGCCGTCGGGGTGGAAGGTGCCGGTCAGCGCGAACCAGCTCCCCCAGTTCTACTACATCCACAAACCCAAGGGATCGCCCAAAACAAATTACGCGGGCGTCGCGCCCACCGGCGAGTTACCCCCGTCGATCGACTTTGGCCTTCGCCGTCAGGCCGAGCCGCGCAAGTTCCGGATGATGCTGTTCGGCGATCCTCAACCGCGCAACCAAACCGAGATCAATTACATCGCCAACGACGTGGTGGCGCAGGCCGCCCAAGACGCGATCGAGCACGACGTCAAGTTCGGCATTAGCCTGGGCGACGAAATGTTCGACGTGCTTTCGTTGTACGAGAGCCTGAATGAGACCGTGGCCAGCATCGGCGTGCCTTGGTACAACGTGGTGGGCAACCACGACATGAATTACGACGCGCCGGATGATCGGCTCTCTACCGAGACGTTCCAGCGCGTTTTCGGCCCAAACTACCACGCATTCAACTACGCCAACGTTCACTTTATCGTGGTGGACGACGTGATTTGGCAAGGTATCGACAAGCCCGGCTACTACGGCGCGATCAGCGAACGCCAGCTGGAGTTCATTCGGAACGATCTCAAGTTCGTCCCGCGCGATCGTCTGGTGGTGTTGGCGATGCACATCCCGCTATCGCAACTGCAGAATCGAGCCGAGCTCTACAGACTGATCGAGGACCGGCCCCACACGTTCTCGGTGTCGGCCCATACCCACGTGCAGCGGCACCACTTCATCGGCGAGGAGGACGGGTGGCGCGGCGCGTCCCCCCATCACCACCTGAACCACGCCACGGTGTGCGGCTCATGGTGGCAAGGCGCGCTGGATGAGCGCGGCATTCCCCACGCCACGATGAGCGATGGCGCGCCGAACGGGTACTCCATCATCGAGTTTGACGGCGCAAAGTACAAGGTGAGTTTCCGTGCCGCCAGCCGCCCCGCCGACGACCAAATGAGCGTTTGGCTCCCGAACGAGATCCCGCAAGGAACGCCACCCGCCGAACTCATCGTGAACGTGTACGCCGGTTCCGCGCGATCCACGACCGAGGTGCGGATTGACGATGGTCCCTGGCAACCGATGGAGAACTTCACCGGCAAAGACCCGTTCTATCTGCGCATCAAAGAGCTAGAGACTGGCCCGAAACCGCCCAACGGGCTGAAGCTCGCCGGGGCCAGCGACACCGACCACCTGTGGCGGGCGACGGTGCCGACCCGCCTCCCTATTGGAGGCCATCGCTTGGAGGTGCGCTCGCGCGACCAGTTCGGCGAGACCCATCACGCCCGGCGCGCGTTCCGCATCGTCAAGACGGAGACCTCGGCATAACCACCCGCCCTCGGCCGGGGCTACTTGAGCGTGATCAGGACGCCGGTCACGATCAGGGTCGCCCCGGCGGCAAGGCGCAGGTCGATCTTTTCGCGCAGGAAGATCGCGCCCAGGATCATGGCGATGATGAAGCTGAGCTTATCGATGGGGGCCACCCGGGAAACATCGCCCAGCTGAAGCGCGCGGAAGTAGCAAAGCCAGGATAGCCACGTCCCCACCGCCGAGAGCCCCAGAAAGAGCCACTGCGATCGCGACAGCCCCGCTACCGTGGCCTCGCGCGTGGCCATGGCCAGGCCAACGCTGAACACGAGGACAAATGCCACCCGGACCATCAGCGCGGTGTTGGCAGGAATCCCTTCCACGCCTTTCTTGGCCAACACCGCAGTGGCTCCGGCAAACCCTGCCGAGAGCAACGCCCAGATACGGTAGTCCATACCTTGGGGACGCGCCACCTGAAGGATAGGCACCGCCCGCCTCGAGATTGGGCCGCCCCCGCCGGCTTTGCCCGGCTCAATCGACCTCTTCGGAGAAGAGCCGGCACCGGTCTACGGACGGGGTTCCGGCCTCTTGCTCTTTCAGAATAGCGAGAATCTGCTCGCGGGAATACTTTACACGTCTCATGTTGTCTCCTCGATCCAGCATTACAAACTGGCGCCATTTCAGGTGGTTAGTTCACCAAGGATGAGACGAACGGAGTTTCAATGAGAGGACTGGCCCTATTCTAAGGGGCAAGGTCAGTCCAGCACATTTCTAAATCATTAGGCCAATACTGCTTAAAGTCTTTGCCCCTTATGTCTCAATTATTATGGTCTGAACCAATTCGCAACTATGTTGACCAGCAAATTTACAACTTAAAAATAGAAGCCCAAAAACAAAGCTAATTCACTAAACTTACCGACCACGTTTTAGACTATCAACAACTGTTTCAAAGATATTTTGTAAACGCACCAATCCATGAACGTCCGAACGCCACTTGCCATTATAAAACTACGTAAATCCTCACGATAAGCCGTAAAGTTTTGTGGATTGACGAAGGTGCTGATTTTTACCACAAATGTTGATGCGGAGAACCAATGTCTGATTAACCACAAATCTGTATGCGGAGCACTGGATAGCTACGTTTGCCGAACCGCTGTTAGCGGTAGTGCCTATTTGGTCCTAATTATTTACTAAACCTAATTTTTGTTTTGTTAAATTTACTTTTTAAAATTTCATCGGCAATAAATTGTCCCACATTTCCAGCAACTATTTGTTTGGCTTCATTTTTAGGGAAATATTTTTCTTGTGATACAATATTCCCATCGGCATTGCCATCTACTACCATTCTTGGGCAAACAAAAAGATAATTGATGTCAAGTGGTGCGATATTGGTATAGGCTTCCCAATGGTCGGCTCGTTGGTTTTTTAAAAATTCAGGCTGTCCTGCCAAATCTCTGCGCAAGGTTTTCGCATCAAATAAAGTCAGCCCAAAACCTGCAGCTAAAATTAATCTTTGGCTTGCCGAAACTAATTTTGCCAACAATTTCCCGATTGGTGCGACCACCATTGCCGGGTCTTCATAATTTCTGTTTCCAACTGCGAAAACTATTACATCATATTTTTTGATTTCTTCTGCAATTTTGGGTTCATCATTTAATTCTCCTGTGACAATATTCACTGGTTCAGAATATTCAGTTTGACGGATATACACTGTTACTTCATTACCAGCTTTGATGTTTTCTTTTACAATTTGTTTTCCAATTAAGCCGGTTGCTCCAAATATGACTATTTTTTTGACATATCTATCTCATTTAATATTTATTAATTTGTTGATGACTTTAAATACTTACTCTATTCAGTTTCCAGCTCACCTGCTCTTTTATTTTAACTTCCTACTAACTGAAATTCCATTGTTGCTTACTCTAATTATCTCGGTTTCGTAATTGTCTAGTTTTTCCAAATATCGAAAAAAACGACCATCATCGCCATACCCATCAGTTACATTGTGCATTGTAAAAAGGCTTCCTACTTTTAAAAAAGGTTCGCACAATTTGAAAAAGGTCGTGTATCCATCGGCAGGTTGGGTACTCCAAGTAGCGTCTGAAAATACAAAATCAAACTTGCCCTCCAAAGTAGGAATGATTTGCATCGCGTCGCCAAATTTCATTTCTATAAACTGCAAAACGCCTGCCTCTTCAAAATTGCGTTTTGCTCTTTCGAACCTGTCTTTGTCTATTTCAATCGTGATGACCTTGCCTCCCGTTTTGGCTACGGCTTTTGCCAACCAAATGGTGCTATGCCCAGATGAAGTGCCGATTTCTAAAACATTTTTGCAGTTGTTCTCGAATATCATTTTTTCGAGAGCTAGTCCGTCTTCAAAAGGCACATTGTAATCTGTCCAAGTGCCTTTTTTGTTGTCTAAATACTGTTGAATTTCCATATCTATATTTGCTGGGGGTGAACGTTTTTTTGCGTATTTGGGCAGAACAATTTGGTAATCAAGTATCTAAAAGCCATCTAAGATGAGTGTTTTCCATTATATTAAGTTCTCTTTTACAATTTGTTTTCCTATTAAGCCTGTTGCTCCAAATATAGTTACTTTTTTTGACCCGTCTATCTATTTTAAAAAGTTACTAATTTCAGTGATTACTTTATCCATGGTTAAACTTTCTTCATAAAATTGAAATTGCACTTGCGAACCCAACCAAACCAACTTTTTATTTTTTGCAGGAATTAATTCAAACAATTTCTTAGGAATTGTCTGCCCAGACGCGGCGTTGTCTGCGTGAACCATCAAAGTGGGTGTTTGTAAGTTTTTTATATCACCGGCGATATTGGTTGTCCAAAGTTCCAATTCACTCATTTGGGTAATTCTATTTTCCCACAAACCTCTAAATGAAAAGTACGGCTGATGATTTGCCCAAGGTAAATACCATTCTGCTATATGTTTGAAATTCAATAAAGCGATATCCTCTTCTTTTTCTTTCACAATTTTGATATACTCTACCTCGCCACTTTTTTCAAATTTTGCTTTCGAACTTTTTGCTTTTTCAATTCTTAAATTGGTTTGTTCTGAACCACCATTGTACATATCCGCAGTTTCTGGTATAAGATAATGTCCTGCCACAATGGATAATGATCTAATTCTTTTGTCGGCATTACTTGCTTTTATGGCCCAATTTGCGCCTTGACAAATTCCCAACATATTGATCCTATTTTTATCAACTTCTTTTCGAGTTTCTAAATAATTGATAGAGGCACTAATGTCTTCTACCTTAGCTTTTCCACTTTCAAATCTTCTTGGTTGACCTGCACTTTCTCCGTGAAAACGTGGGTCATATATTAAAACGACAAATCCTGATTTTGCAAGTCGGCTGGCATATTCCATTGGGCTTTGTTCTTTTACAAAAGCGACTGGGCCCAAAACGGTAAAGGCAGGTAAGGGCTTTGTTTGGTTGTCAGGAATAAATAATATGCCTTTTATTTCAATTCCATGGCTAGTAAAACTTACTTTTTCCATGTTGTAATTCATCGTTTTGTTTTGGCTAAATGCGATAGTAGTAGCCAAAACAATGCCTATTACTATTAAGAAGTATTGTTTCATTATTTTTTTGAAGCTAAATAGTGCTCTTACCCCAATCTTAGTGCCAGTTGTCAAGCCCATTTTTGGCTCATTTACCTCATCCCGACTCTGGCTGTCAAGCCCTTGAGCGAATTCCGCAGAATTGCTGGGGTTTACGTGAGATGCTCGCTGAATGTTGCTGGATTCAAAAACCAGGCGTGCGGACGTCCGTACACTTCCCCTCTTCACTTCCCTCGATTCCCTATGCTTTTGCGGGAAATGCTCCGTCTTCACTTATTGGGTTGACAGCGGAAATCATTCGGGATTGAATCTCCTTGATGGAAATAAGGCTGATCACCCAGAGGAACGAAATGGCCCGAGGAAGAAAACCAACCACAGGAAGAACCGTGACCCCAGCAGGCGTCACGTTTGAACCAGGCGTTTTAGAGTATCTCGAATTGTTGCGCGACCGCGAAGAGCGTTCGCGAAGTTGGCTGATAGACCGAATGGTCAAAGACCACGCGGCAACTTCTGGAATCGACATCGTTTCCCTTGCATCCAAGCAAGCAGCCCAAATGACGAGTTGATTTGAACCAGAACAAAGCCGAAGACCCTATCGAAGCATCGATCGCAGGTTGACCGATTCGGTCCCGACATGCCCCTCCCACCACGTTCCACGCATAGCTCATCGCCTTTGTTGAGTTCCTGGGAGCCATCCTAAAGGACTTACCGCTCTCGGTCGCCACTATTCGACCGTTCCGATTCGCTAGGATAGAGGAGATGGATTGGGAAGCGTATTTTGCCGCGGTTGAGGACCAGCCCGCGCATCCGGTGTTTGGAATTGCCAAGGCGCACTTTATGGCGGGCGGTCAGGCGATTGACCTGGGGGCCGGTACGGGGCGCGGCACGCAGTTTCTTCGCGAAGCCGGCCTGCGCGTGATTGCGCTGGACAACCAGCCCACGTCGGTCGCCACCCTGCGCGCCCGGTTTGGCACCGACGAAGGCGTTGAGATTTGGGACACCTCGATGGCCGATACGGAGATCCCGCCGGTGGATGTGGTGGCCGCGGCCTTCAGTCTCTTCTTTCTGCCTCCCAACGATTTTGATCGGGTGTGGGCGCGTGTCCGCACGGCGTTGCGTCCCGGGGGCGTGTTCCTCGGCCAGTTCTTAGGTCCGCGCGACGACTGGGCCCCGCGGGGTTACGCCACCCATGACGCCGATGCGGTGCGCGGTCTCCTGGCGGGCTGGGACATCCAGCACTGGGAAGAAGTGGAACGCGCCGGCCAAACCGCCGTGGGCAACCCCAAGTACTGGCACGTCTTCCACGTGGTCGCGCAGGTCCCGCCGGTCGGCTAGGGTTGAGTGGGTTTGCGGGGCGCAAGGGCGCGGGCGAGGCGAGCCTCGCAACTGGCGGCCCAGTTCTCCCAGGGGATCAGCCCTTCATCCGGGTCGCGAAGGATGCCGGGGAAGCCCGCTTTCGTCCACCGGGGGCCTTGTTCGCGCGCATATTGACCCCAAGCCCGAAGCTTGATCGCACCGTCCAACTTCGTTAGATCGGGGACTTGGTGCGCAACGGATAGGGTTAACAGCACGGACGTGATCAGCCCGGGCGAGCGGTAGCCCTCCGGTGTCCGGGTGACCAGGAACCCGGCACCGATGCTCCGGCCGCGGATGGAGCGGAACCGGGTCGAACCGACGGCGGTGGAAGTGCCGGGTTGCACTGCCACCTCCACTCGACCGTCTTCGGGCGTCATCACCGCGATCGACTCTGACATGAGGACTTTCACTTTTGCCTCATCAAGCTGGTAGGCCACACGGTCCGCCTCGTCGGCGTACGCGAGAACGCAAGCGGCGTCACCTCGGAACCAGCACCCCGCCAACCGGGCGGCTTCCCGCTCGAGGGGCGGGGGCTGGAGTCGCCAGACGACCCAACTGGCGACACTGGCCATTGCGAGTCCAGCGACTATCCAGCGTACTCTTGGTCCTCGTGACAAGTTCATACTACATGCAATCGTCGCCGACACACGTGAACCCTAGCATTGACTCAGGCGGTAGCTTCTTCTCTCCGATACCACCAGGTATTTCTGGACAGTTGAGTTGTTTGACTTCGACCCGCACGCAACGCTGAGGGTTGTCATAGTCCGTTGACCCGCAGAATCGTTGTCCAATTTTAACCTCTTCGCAAGCCCTCTTGGGAGTGCATTGGACGCAAACCGTTTGCGCACCGAGTGCCCCCGCAATAGCAATGCTCCCAACGATCCCAAGCATTCGAAGATGCTGCCATGGAGTGAACCATCTTTTTAGTTATGACCTCATCTGTTTTCTCCTAAGCTCAATCGAGCCACCACGAAAACCGAAACCATTTACCGATACGATTCTTCCGAAGAATCGTGCCCGTTAGATCCACGCCGATCCCAAGCTTGGGATGGAACGGGTTATCTATATCCCATTGTGGATCGGTACAATTTACGGTGATAATCAGCGGTGAAGCGTCTTGGTAGATCCGAGATAGATGCGGCCATTTATCGAGGCCATCATCGTCATTGACCCAGTACGCGAAGTATCGATCTCCAAAAGGGTCCTCTGGCGGACGGGGTGGATAGTGACACGTTGTACGCCATTTTTCAAGAGGTAACGTATTGTACATGACCTCAGGCGTCGGCAATCCCATTTCACTAGCTCTGCCCCACTTGCCGTCGCCATCCTGGTCTGTGCGGTAAAGAAGCAACGCCAATGATAGCTGATGCGCGTCTTGCGCGGTTGCTGAAACTAATGCTTTTCGACGCACGGCTCCAAAGGTGGGAGTAAGAATCGCGGCTACCACCGAGATAATCGCCAAGACAACGAGCAACTCAACCAAGGTGAAGGCTCGGCGCTTCATGATCGCATCCTTTGGTTAATCGACGAGAAATCGTACACGACTTCGGCTACTTTGGTGTTCTCATCAAATCGGATGAGTAACAAAGACCCCGGAATCAACGACCCAATCTTTGGCGCATCATCGCCAAAACGGATCTTCGCAGTTGAAACGATAGGAGTGAGTTGTTTGCGAAACCCTTCTGCCTGCTTGCTTCCAGCAACGGTTACATTTGGGCGGCTCAAGAACCGTCGCCAATCCCTAACATCCAGTCGAGCGGCTAGGCATGACTCGCAGTCCGGCATCATCAAAATCCAACCCTGGTTCAATGGCTTCCCCCGGAGACCCCACGAAATCGGGTCGCCGACCGTCACGTCTGAAGAGGGACTGGCGACATCTCGCACCGTGTAGTCTTCAGTTTGAACGCAAGCAGACAGGCTAAGGAGGAGCAGGGCGACGACCACGAAGCACTTATCCTCCAACCTAGTGCCATGATGCCGAGGTAGAAACTCTCGATATAGTCTCTTAAGGAGTCTGATGTCGCTCATAACTAGATGCTCCATGCAGAATCGTACATCGGAGTTTACTGTCACCTCCCCCCCCCTCCCCCGTGTAAAGTGTTGTAGAAATCGCAATCTTACCTGCGATGAAGTATCGAGCACTCTCAATCGGCACGGAGAGGTCTTTTTACTAGATCACGTAGACTCCTTCTGAACCTATGGCCTACCGCGATTTTCGGCACTTTCTTGACGTCCTCCGGCAGAAGGGGGAACTGAAAACGATCACCGAGCCGGTGAGCCCGTACTTGGAGATCACCGAAATCGCCGACCGGGTGGTGAAAGCGGGCGGACCGGCGTTGCTGTTCGACAACGTGGTGGGGCCACCGCATCGGCTAGGCTCGCCCGACCCGCAGTCGGCGGTGATGAACCGACCGTCGATCCATCCCGCCGCCGTGCCCACCGGAAGTCACCGGTATGCCCACCCGGTGGCGATTAACACGATGGCCAGCCGACGCCGGATGAGCCTCGCGCTGAGTTGCGACGACTTTGAGGAGCACGCCGACCGCCTGCGCAAGCTACTGGCCACGCCCGGCAACATGCCCAAGTCGCTGGGGGAAAAGCTGCGTTTGGCCCTGGAGCTGGGCGGCGAAGTGAAAACCACGCCGCCAAAATCAGTGACCAACGCGGCGTGCCAAGAGGTGGTGCTGCAGGGCGACGAGATTGACCTGACCCAGTTCCCCATCCTCACGTGCTGGCCCGAGGACGGCGGCCCGTACGTCACGCTTCCGCTGGTTTTTACCCACGACCCCCAGACCGGCAAGCGCAACGTGGGCATGTACCGCGTTCAGCTTTACGACCGCAATACCTGCGGCATGCACTGGCAAATCCACAAAACGGGTCAGCGCCAAATGGAGGATGCCGCTGCGCTCGGCAAACGACGATTTGATGTCGCGATTGTGCTGGGCGGCGATCCGGTATACAACTTCGCCGCCATCTCGCCCCTGCCGCCCGGCATCGACGAAATGGTGTTTGCCGGTTTCATCCGGCGTGAGAACGTTCGCACCGTGCGGGGCAAAACGGTGGACGTGCACGTGCCCGCCGACGCAGAAATCGTCCTCGAAGGCTATGTGGATCCCGCCGAGCGGCGCTTAGAGGGGCCGTTTGGCGATCACACCGGCTACTACTCGTTGGCCGAGGATTTCCCGGTGTTTCACTGCACGGCGGTGACGATGCGCCGCGATCGGCCGATTTGGCCGGCCACCATTGTGGGCGTGCCCCCGATGGAAGACGGCTGGATGGGCAAAGCCGTCGAGCGTATCTTTATGCCGATGATCCAGCTCACCGTCCCCGAGATTTTGGACATGAACTTACCGGTGGATGCTTGCTTCCATAACGTCGCTTTTGTGCGCATCAAGAAGAAATATGCGGGGCATGCCTACAAGGTGATGAATGCGATTTGGGGGCTCGGCGGCCTGGCCTTTACGAAGATGGTCTTCATCTTTGACGAGGACTGCGACGTGCAGAACCTGAGTGAAGTGCTGTTCCGACTGGGGGCAAATTGCGATCCGATGCGCGATACGCTGATCTCGCGCGGGCCGATCGACCAACTGGATCACGCCGCAATGCAAGAGGGGTTCGGGGGCAAGATTGGCTTTGACTGCACCCACAAGTGGCCCGGCGAAAACGGATTCAACCGCGACTTCCCGAAACTGATTCGGATGAGCGACGACGTGAAACAGCGGGTGGACGAGATGTGGTCCCGACTGGGGCTGTAAGGGTTCGGGGCGCCGCTCCCTTCGGGCCGTTAGGGATTTAGGGGGGCGAGCTTTCGGGCGAGCAGTTCGGCGAGGTAACGGCCGGTGTGCGAGGCCGGCACGGCGGCGATCGCTTCGGGCGGGCCTTCGGCGATCACTTGACCGCCCGCGTTCCCGCCTTCGGGGCCCATGTCGATAACCCAGTCCGCGGTTTTAATCACGTCCAAGTTATGCTCGATCACCAGCACCGTGTTGCCGGTCTCCACCAGCCGATGCAACACCGCCAGCAAGCGCCGCACGTCCTCGAAGTGGAGCCCTGTCGTGGGCTCGTCCAGAATGTACAGTGTATTGCCGGTGGCCCTTTTGCTCAGTTCGGCGGCGAGTTTGATGCGTTGGGCCTCGCCGCCGCTGAGGGTGGTGGCCGGCTGCCCCATGCGGATGTAGCCGAGACCGACCTCTTCCAGCGTCACGAGCTTACGGAAAATTTTGGGGATCGGGCGGAAGAACTCGGTGGCCTCCTCGATCGTCATCTCCAAGATGTCGGCGATTGACTTGCCTTTGTACTTCACCTCCATCGTTTCACGGTTGTAGCGCCGGCCCTTGCACACCTCGCAAGGCACGTAAACGTCGGGCAAAAAGACCATTTCGATCTTGAGCACGCCGTCGCCCCGGCAGCTTTCGCACCGCCCGCCCTTCACGTTAAAGCTAAACCGACCGTTCTTATAGCCGCGCAGTTTGGCGTCGGGCGTCAGGGCGAATAGCTCACGAATCAAGTCAAAGGTTCCGGTGTAGGTGGCCGGGTTAGATCGCGGCGTGCGCCCGATCGGCGATTGGTCGATGTCGATGACCTTGTCGATCGGATCCAGCCCTTCAATACTGTCGTGCGGCTCCCACACACTCCGCGTGCCGTACACCTCGAACAATAAGCGGGGAAACAAGGTGTCTTGCACCAGGGTGCTCTTGCCCGAACCGCTGACGCCGGTGACGCAGACGAAAAGACCCAGCGGCACCTTCAGGTCCACGCCTTTGAGGTTATGGCCCCTCGCGTTTCGAAGCACGATCCACCCGTCCGACATCGCTAAATAGTATACGCATGTACACCCCTGATCGCTAGCCCCCGAAAACGCGGGACGCCATAAGTCCGCGCTAGTCCACGGTTTCGATTGCCCGGCGAATGTCTCCCCAAACGCTTTTCAGGTCGCTGAGCAAGGGTGATTGGGCACGGGCGACCTCAACGTCGGCGAGGTCAATGGTCGCGAGAATCAGCGCATCGTCCAAGACTGGGGCTTGAACCATCACTTTTCCGAATGGATCGATCACTGAACTCCCGCCGACAAATCCCTTACCGCCTTCAAAACCGCACAGCATGGCGTTGGCGCAGAACACGCCGTGCTCCTCGGCAATCCCGCGCAGCAGGCGCTCGTAACGGTCCAAATTATCCGGCTTCGTGCCGGTGAATCCCCGCGCGGGTGAGGCGCTGGGCACCAGCAACAACCGCGCCCCTCGGATGGCGCAGAGAGTGGGGAGGATACTGTGCCAGACGTCCTCGCAAATCAGGAGCGCTACCGGCCCGAAGCGAGACTCCACGATGCCCAGGTGCGTGCCCCGGGCCACGAATCGCTCTTCATCAAACACGCCGTAGGTGGGCAAGAAGAACTTGCGGTAGACCGCGCGCAACGTCGCCCCGCCGCCGGAAGCGATCTCAAGGTAAGCCGCCGAGTTGTATAAGTTTCCGCCAAGTTCTTGCTCAATAAATCCAAGCGTTACGTCAATCGGGCGCGGGAGATCGCCCAGTCGAACGGCGAGTTCATGAGTCAGAGCCGGTGGAGTCAGGGAGCTTTCAAGGACTCCGCCCTCAAGGAAGTAACCGCTGGTGGCCGTCTCGGGGAAGACTACAAGGTCCGCGCCTTCGGCGCACGCCTGCCGCGTGATCGCGGCGATGCGGTCGAGGTTGGCCGCAATTTCGGCCTTTTCGGGAGAGAACTGAGCGCAGGCCACGGTGAATGGCATAAGTTAGAGTCTACCGAGACGGCCCGGCGCGTGCCGCGCTAAAATGAACCCATGCCCGAAGTCTCTGCCCGCGCCGTGGCGATGCCCGCCAGTCCGATCCGACGATTGGTGCCGTATGCCGAGGCCGCCGTGGCCCGAGGGGTGCGGATTCACCACCTCAACATCGGTCAGCCGGATGTGCCGGCGCCCGAGGAGTTTTGGCGTGCCATTCGCGAATTCGCCGCCGCCAACACCGTATTGGAGTACTCCCACTCGGCAGGCAATGCCAGCCTGCGACAGGGCGTGCGCGAGGCCTACGCTGCCATCGACATTCCGCTGGCGGAGCCGGAACTTATCGTCACCACCGCGGGCAGCGAGGCCATCTCGTTTGCCCTGATGGCCACGATGAACCCGGGCGACGAGGTGCTGATTCCCGAGCCGATGTACGCGAACTACCTTGGGTTTGCCGAATTGGCGGGGGTTCGGGTCGTACCCTTGACCACCCGCATCGAAGACGGTTTTGCCCTGCCCGACGCCAGCGAGTTTGCCGCCCGGATCTCACCGCGCACCCGCGCGATCATGATCTGTAACCCCAACAACCCCACCGGCACGGTGTACGATGCGGCCCAACTCGGGGCCTTGCGTGAGGTGGTGCTGCGCCACAACCTCTTCCTCATTGCCGACGAGGTTTACCGCGAGTTCAACTACACCGGTCAGCCGGTGCCCAGCGTGATGGCGCTGGAGGGCTTAGACCAGCACGCAGTAATGGTGGATTCGGTGAGTAAGCGGTTCAGCCTGTGCGGCGCGCGCATCGGGTTCTTTGCCTCGCGAAACGCGGCGGTGATGTCGGCGGCCCTGCGGATGGCGCAGGCCCGTCTCTCGCCGCCCATGCTGGAGCAAGTGGGCGTGCAAGGGGCTCTGGCCACGCCCGCGACCTATTTTGAAGCGGTGCGCGCCGAGTATCGCGGTCGGCGCGACCTCATCACCGAGCGCCTGCGCTTGGTGCCGGGCGCGCTCTGTCCGCGCATCGATGGCGCGTTCTACGCCACCGTGCGCCTGCCGATTGATGACGCCGACCGCTTCTGCCGCTGGCTCCTGGAGGAGTTCACCCACGAGGGGCAAACGGTGATGCTGGCCCCGGCCACCGGGTTTTACGGCACGCCGGGGTTGGGCCGAGACGAGGTGCGGATCGCGTACGTCCTCAACCAGGATCGCCTGGGCGAGGCGATGACTTGCCTGGAGGCCGCCCTGCACGTGTATCCCGGCCGGACGGCCTAGCCCAAAGTTCGGGCGGCAACTAGAGTCGCCTCTGCTCCGGGGGTAAGGTACGAGCGTGCCGCTTCTTGCAAAGCGCATTCTCATATTCGGAGTCACCGGAGCCGGCAAGACCACCCTTGCGAGAAAACTCGCGGCCCTCACTGGGCTTCCTTTCTACCCCGTAGATGACCTCACCTGGGAGCCAGGATGGGTGGAAGTTCCCCTGGATGAGCAGATGCGTCGGATCTCGGCAATATGTGGACAGCCGGAGTGGATCCTCGATTCGGCCTACGGCAAGTGGCAACACATTCCCCTCGCCCACGCGGACCTGATCGTGGCGCTGGATTACTCACGTCCGTTCAGCTTCTTGCGCCTATTCATGCGCACGCTACGGCACCTAGTGGCCGGAAAACTCGTCTGCAATGGCAACCGCGAGACATTCCGTCAGGCGTTATCCCGCAAGAGCATGTTGATCTGGCAATTTCAAAGCTGGCCCAGCAAACGGCAGCGCATCCGCGCATGGGCAGCAAATCCTGAGGGTCCGCCAGTACTCCAACTTACAACTCACCGCCAAACGAAAAAGTGGCTGGCCAGCCTTACTTGAGAGAGGCTAGTTCTAACTTTGCTCGCTCTTCGGACGCCGGGCTGGGGCACAGATCGATGACTCGCGAGAAGGCCGCCCTGTCGGTGTTTCCCGGCCGGACGGCCTAAGCCGCCCGTTACCGGTAGAAGATCACCTGGCTGCCCACAATATGGCGGGCCGGGTTTCCCGGAGCCGGAGTGAAATTCTCGTAGGGCTCCACCGCGTAGTTCAAGGTGCCTGCGCCTCGGACCAGCGCGCGGGTGATATCTACGCTCCACGGCGAGACGACGTCCCCCGGCCCCCACCCCGCGCGGTCAAACTTCCAGGTACCGCCCTGGGGACGGCACGGGTTGAGGTCGTTGTCCGCCTTCCATAGGGAATCACGCCAGACCGTGTCGTTCACCCGAATCTCGCGCCAAAGGGGCAAGAACTCGGCCGCATTCTTGGCGTTGGGCTCCATACCGTGACCGGTCACAAGCGTGCGCACGACGGTGCGCCGCGTGCCGGCAGGCGCGGTGATGGGGAGGGGACGGAAAAAGTCCGTTAGCGGCGCGCTGGCCTGACCAATTACGGGGCTACCGTTCCACAGGTTTTGGATGGCGAACGGGGTGGGGCGGATTTGCCCCGGATAGAAATCCAAGTCAAGACTCACGAGCCATCCCTCGCCGTAGGTTTCGCATCGCCCCTCGAAGTTTGGCTGGCCCTGGAACAGCGGCAGGCAGTCGGTAACGTCCACTCGCCACTCCCACGCCCGGCGGTAGGGCGTCATGTAGCGCAGGAGCTCGAACCGCTCGCCCTGGGGGTTAACCACCCAGATTTGGCCAATCCGGTCCCACTTGTCCAGACCTTCCGGCGTGGGGTCAAGTCGAAGGGTCGCCACCACGCGCCCGACCGATCCCGGAATACCGGTGAAGTTCGCGGGGGCACGCCACTCGTGCCGGGACGAATTATTGAGCTCCCGGCGGAATGCGGCCACCCGTACGGGCGTCTCTCGGGCCACACGTCGCCCCGAGGCCCGCCAGGTCACCGGCCCGATCCGAGCGTCTCCCCCGGTGCGCGGGGCAGTGGCGACGGGCCGCAGGTCCGGCACAAAGGTGCGATCGTAAACCAGGGCGCCCCCCGCCCGCAGGGTCAATTCGCTTCCGCCGGTCACGGCTCGCAAGTTCACGCTAATGGCCACGTCCCCTTGCAGGTCCACCGGCGCGCGGCGGTTTGCGATCTCTCGGCCGCGCCAGTGGAGGGATATCTCCCGCTCGGGGCGGCCGTAGATGTTGCCGTCGGCGTTAAACCAGTCCTCGGTCTTGGGGTTGCGAGTATCAATGCCGATTCCTAGGGCGTCGGCCAGGTTCGGCTCGACCCAATCCACCGGCGCGCCGAGGCCGCCCAGCACGACCCCGTAGCCCGCCGACCGATGCGTCAGTTGCGCGGTCCAAGCCAACCGAACGCGCTCCCGCAACTCAGGTTGGGCGACCCCAGCGGCGTTCGACAGCGTCAATCCTAGGACGACCGGAACCAGAATCAGGGAGTTGCACGCGTTTTTCATGAGGGACGTCCGGGTGAGAGGTGTTGGCGAGAGGGTATTCTGTCGGATCGCCGAAAGGCTCTCTGCCCCTTTCTTCGAATTGGGGTCGAAACAGTCCATAGGGAGCACCTAACAACTTTGAATACCCGAAAGTACGAAGCATTCTATATCGTGAAGCCCGCGTTTGCTGACTCTGAAGTCCAGACGATTGCGGATAAGTTCAAGGCCGTCGTCGAAGCGCAGGGCGGCACCGTGGAATCCGCGGGCAAGTGGGACAAGCGCAAGCTCGCCTACGAAATTCAGGGCTTTAAGGAAGGCACATACATCCTGATGCACTTTGAAGCGGAGGGCAAGGCTCCGGCCGAGTTGAACCGCCAAATGCGCATCAGCGACGACGTGATCCGACACCGTATCTACCTGCGCGAGGAGTAATTTCAGTGATCAACCGCGTCGTTCTTGTTGGGCGTTTAGTTCGAGATCCGGAGAGTCGTACGACGACCACGGGTAAAAATGTTTGTTCCTTCAGCATCGCTGTCGACAAGCGCATCAAGCCGAGTGATGGCTCCAGTGACGCGGATTTCTTCCGCATCACGGCCTGGGACCGCAGCGCCGATTTCGTCATGAATTATCTGACGAAGGGGCGTTTGGTCGCGGTGGACGGTCGGCTGCAAAGCCGCAAGTTCACGGACAAAGACGGCAACAACCGGGAAGTGGTTGAAGTCGTCGCCGAAAGTGTCCAAGGGCTTGATCGTCCGCGTGATGACGCCCCTGCTGGAGCCGGTGCGGCCTCGTCGCCCCGACCCGCCGCCAAGTCCCCTTCCGCCGCCCCGGCCGTGGATGAATACGACCCCTTCGCAGACGAATAACTCATGCATTCCCTTGATGACGCATCCTACGTCCTTCGGCTTGATCCGAAAGACATGTACGGTTTAACGTGTGCCTTCCCCGAGCAGTGCGCTCGGGCGCAGGCGATTGCGGCGGCGGTATCGTTGCCGACCGGGGGAACCAAGCCCAGCTTGGTGATCCTCACCGGCCTCGGTGGCTCAGCGGCCGGGGGCGACTTTACCAAGGCGCTCTTCGATGCCGAAAGCACCGTGCCGTTCTTGGTGAACCGGGACTACCACTTGCCCGCCTACGTAGGCAAAGACACCCTGGTCTTCGCCACCAGCTACAGCGGTAACACCGAGGAAACCCTCTCGGCCTACGCCGACGCCAAGAAGGCCGGCGCGCAGATCATCTGCGTGACCTCCGGCGGCAAGCTGGCCGAAATGGCCCGGGCCGACGGCTATCCGGTCATCCAGATTCCGGGCGGACAGCCGCCGCGCACCGCGCTGGGCTTCATGCTCGTGCCGGTCATCGTGGCGTGCGGTCAGCTCGGATTGATCCCCGAGCAGGATTGGGATAAAGTCGTCGCGTTCCTGAAGGGTTGCGTGAGTCTCTGGTCGGTGGATGCCCCCAGCGATACCAACCTCACCAAGCAACTGGCGCTTTCGCTTCAGGGCAAGCTCAGCGTCATCTATGGCGCGGGCGGCTGGCAAGCCATCGTGGCCAATCGATGGAAGGGTCAGATCAACGAGAACAGCAAGAACATGACGTTCGCCAATGCGTTCCCGGAACTGAACCACAACGAGATCCTCGGCTGGGTGCGCGCCCACGAGCAAGGCGTTGAGCACTGGGTGGCCATCGTTCTGGAAGACGGCACCGAGAGCGCCAAGATCAAGAAGCGCATCGAGGTCACCGAAAACCTGATCAAGGATGTCGCCGAGACGTTCCACGTACTGGCTCCCGGTTCCACGTTGCTGGAGAAGATGCTGGGTCTCGCCCTCTACGGTGACTACGTCTCGCTCTACCTCGCCGCCCTCAACGGTGTCGATCCCGAGAACATCGACGGCATCAACATCCTCAAGGCCGAACTCTCTCAGGTTTCCTAAGCGCGATCGACCTCGCACCAAGCCATGCCCCCGACACGCAGGTGCCGGGGGCATCGTGCCGTTTACTTGATCCGATGCGCGACGTCGATGACCACGGCCGTGAGCCCGTTCAGCACCAACTGCACGCCGATCACCGCCGTCAATAGGCTCATCACTTTGCTCAGAATTGCCTGGCCGCTCTGCCCCATCCGCGACACCAGCCACGGCGCGCTCAGCATCACCAACAGGACCGCGAAGGCCACGGCCACAATGGCTCCCGCCAAGGCCAGCTGCTGCTCCGACGTGCGCGCCAAGCCCGCCAGCACGGTCACCGCCGAGAACGATCCCGCCCCGCACAGGATGGGAATGCCGAGGGGAACCACCGCGACGTCTCCGTGCGAAACAGGTTGCACATCGTCTCCGCCCATGGCAAAGTAGGTCTGCAGGGCCATCATCACCAGGATCAAGCCGCCGGCCACTTGAAACGCGGGTACCGTCACGCCGAAAAATCGGAAAATGGATGAACCGGCCACGGCGACCACCCCCATCGCTACCGCCACGGTGAGGCTGGCTCGCCACGCGGTACGACGTCGCGATTCCGGCATGTGCCGGGTGAACTCTACGAACATCGGCGCGGCCCCCACCGGGTTCACCATCGCGATCAGCGACGAGAACGCCAGGAGCCCATACTCCACGGCCACCGGGTTCATTGGTCCCCATCCATCGGTACGGGCAAGGACGTGGTCTGCTTCCCGCTACTCAGCACCAGCATTGTCTTGACGCGGAGCACTTCGGGAATCGCCCCGATCCGGTGCATCACCAACGACTCGTAGTCGCGAGGGCCGGTCGCCACCACTTTCAACAGGTAGTCCTCGTCGCCCGCGACGTGATGACACTCCAGCACTTCGGGTAGCTCCAACATGGCCCGCAAGAAACTCGCGTGCTCGTCGGGACGTGGGGCGCGTAAGATCACGCTGACGAACGCGAGGAACGGCAACCCCAACGCCAACGGGTCAATCAAGGCCGTGTACCCCCGGATGACGCCCGTGCTTTCCAGCTTATTGACCCGGGACAACGTCGGGGCCGGCGTCAAATTAATCCGGCTGGCCAGCTCAGAATTGGTGATGCGCCCATCGGCCTGCAAGATTTCGAGTATCCGTTTGTCCTGTCGATCAAGGCTCACGCCAAAGATTCTACTGTCTTTAACAAAATATTAACAATAAAATATGTTTTGTCTGGTATAACTCCTTTTGTGCCGGGCAGTGATGTCTGGGACAACCTCCAAAAAAAGCGACAACTCAAGACGGCCGATCCGCATGCGACGCGGGTTGGCCGTCGTTTTTGTGCGTTCTAGAACAAGGCAGGAACCCAGGCCATCGACGGCGAACTAGAAAGGTAATCAGGATGCGGCAAGTGCAATGCTGCCGCGTCCGGCCACGCTGTCTTAGGGTGGCCCGAGTAGCCGATGGACTCTAAATCAGGATTTGTTACGATTGACGGCGGCGAAGCAACGGCTTCGGTCGCCTACCGCACCAGCGAGGTGATCGCGATCTACCCGATCACCCCCAGTTCCGGGATGGCGGAATTTGCCGATGCGTGGGCCGCTCAGTCGAAGCCAAACCTTTGGGGCGACGTGCCTGTCATCCAAGAAATGCAGAGCGAGGGCGGGGCCGCCGGGGCCGCGCACGGTGCGCTGCAGGCTGGAGCCCTCACCACCACGTTCACCGCCAGCCAGGGGTTGCTGTTGATGATCCCGAATCTCTACAAGATCGCGGGCGAACTGACCAGCGCCGTGTTCCACGTGGCGGCGCGGGCACTGGCCACCCAAGGGCTGTCGATTTTTGGCGACCACAGCGACGTTATGGCGATTCGCCAAACCGGGTGGGGCATCCTGTTCAGCAACTCAGTCCAGGAAACCACCGACTTCGCCGCCATCGCCACCGCCGCCACTTTGGCCTCGCGGGTTCCGTTCATCCACACCTTCGATGGGTTCCGTACTTCGCACGAAGTGGCGAAAATCCAGCCCCTCACGGACAACGACCTGCGGGCGCTGATTGACGACGACCTGGTTCGCGCACACCGGGGTCGCGGCCTGGACCCGGACCGGCCGGTCATTCGGGGCACGGCTATGAACCCGGACGTTTTCTTCCAAGCCCGAGAATCGGGCAACGCCCTTTACGCCGCCGTTGCCGATCACGTGCAGTCGGCGATGGACGCGTTCACCGTGATTACCGGACGGCACTACCGCCTGTTTGACTACGTAGGCCATCCCGAAGCCGATCGGGTGGTGATCGTGATGGGTTCCGGCGCGGAGACGGTGGAAGCGGTCGTGAATGCCGAAGTCGCGCGCGGCGAGCGCGTGGGCGTGCTGAAGGTCCGGCTGTTCCGGCCGTTTGCCGCCGACCGTCTGATCGCGGCGCTGCCCGCATCCGTAAGGCACATCGCCGTACTTGACCGCACCAAGGAGCCGGGTTCGGCGGGCGAACCGCTGTACCAAGACGTGCTGACCGCACTGGTGGAAGGCCACCGCACCGACGTGACGGTCTTGGGTGGCCGCTATGGCCTAGGCAGTAAAGAGTTCACCCCCGCCATGGCCTTGGCGGTGCTGGCCAACCTCACCGCTGATGCCCCGAAGAACCACTTCACCGTGGGGATCATGGACGACGTCGGCTTCTCCAGCATCCCGGTCGACGCTACCTACCGACTGTCGGCGGTGGGCGAGACCCAGGCCGTGTTCTGGGGCTTAGGCGCGGACGGCACCGTCGGCGCGAACAAAAACACGATCAAGATTATCGGCGAGGAGACCCCGCTGAACGCGCAGGGTTACTTCGTGTACGACAGTAAGAAATCGGGCTCGGTGACCATCTCGCACCTGCGCTTTGGTCCGAACCCGATCCACGCGCCGTACCTGGTGCAAGACGCGGATTTTGTGGCCGTGCACCAGTTCGGACTTCTGTTCCGCTATCCCGTGCTGGCCCTTGCCAAGCCCGGCGCGACGTTCCTGCTGAACAGCCCGTACCCCGCTGACCAGGTTTGGCACGAGTTGCCCACCGAGGTGCAGAAGCAGATCCTGACCAAAGGCCTGAAGGTGTACGTGATTGACGGCTACGCCGCCGCCAAGGAGATTGGGCTGGGCAATCGAATTAACACCATCATGCAAAGCGCGTTCTTTGCCCTCAGCGGCGTGGTCCCGCGTGAGGAAGCCCTGCCCGCGATGAAGGACGCGATCCGCAAGACCTACGGCCGGCGCGGCGAGGCGATCGTGACGAAGAACGAGCAAGCGGTGGACATCGCGGTGGAGCGGTTGGTGGAGTTGACCCCACCCGGCATCGTGAACGGACTGCCGATGCGCGCGGCGGTCCCGCTGGACGCCCCGGCGTTCGTGCGCAACGTCACGGCGTCGATGATTCGCGGCGATGGGGATGAGTTGCCGGTGAGTGCGCTGCCGATCGACGGCACCTATCCGAGCGCTACCGCGCAGTACGAGAAACGCGGCATCAGCGAGGAGACCCCGCTGTGGGAATCGGACCTTTGCATCGAGTGCGGTAAGTGCGTGCTGGTCTGCCCGCACGCTGTCATCCGCGCCAAGGTGATCGACGATGCGACACTGACCTCCGCGCCAATCGGCTTCACCACCATCGAGGCGAAGTGGCGCGGGGCCGAGGGTAGCAAATTCACGATTCAGATTAGCCACGAGGACTGTACCGGCTGTGGCCTGTGCGTGGAGGCCTGCCCCGCGAAGGACAAGTCGAACACGAGCCGCAAGGCCTTGAACATGCACAATACGCTGGACCAGCGTGAAGCCCTGGCGCCCCACTGGGAGTTCTTCAGCCAACTCCCCGATGCGCCTATGCTGCCCGAGCCCATCCCCTACAACAGCATCAAGAACATACAGTTACTCCGCCCGCTCTTCGAGTTCTCGGGAGCGTGCTCTGGGTGCGGCGAGACCCCCTACTTGAAGCTGATCAGTCAGCTGTTTGGCGACCACTCGCTGATTGCCAACGCGACCGGGTGCTCCAGCATCTACGGCGGCAACTTGCCCACCACCCCGTGGGCCACCAACGGTGACGGGCGCGGCCCCGCTTGGGCCAACAGCCTATTTGAAGACAACGCCGAGTTTGGGTTGGGGATGCGCCTGGCCCTGGACCTCCGCCGGCACCGGGCCCAGCAACTGCTGGCCAGCCTGGCCACCGAGTTGGACAGCGAACTGGTGGAGGGCCTAATGCAGCATGCGGGGCACGAAGAGCACGGTCGACTGATCGACAAGCAGCGCGCCCGCGTGGCGCGTCTGAAGGGGTTGCTGGAGAGTATTTCGCTCCCATCGGCCCGGCGATTGTTAGAGTTGGCCGACGCTTTGGTCGAAAAGTCGGTGTGGATCGTCGGCGGTGACGGCTGGGCCTACGATATTGGCTACGGCGGTCTCGACCATGTCCTGGCCTCCGGGCAGAACGTCAACGTGATCGTCCTCGACACGGAGGTCTACAGCAACACCGGCGGCCAAGCCAGCAAATCCACCCCGCGCGCGGCGGTAGCCAAGTTTGCCAGCGGTGGTCAGCTCAGGCCCAAGAAGGACTTAGGTCGCATGGCGATCGGCTACGGCAACATTTACGTCGGACAGATCGCCATGGGCGCGAGCGACACCCAAACGGTGAAGACCCTGCTGGAAGCCCACGCCTACGATGGACCGTCGCTGATCATCGCTTATAGCCACTGCATCGCCCACGGCATTGATATGCGCCAGGGGATGAATCACCAAAAGATGGCGGTGGAAAGTGGACACTGGCCCCTCTACCGATTCGATCCCACGCGGCGCGCCCGGGGCGAGAATCCGTTCCAACTGGATTCGCGTCCGCCCACGATTCCGTTGCGGGATTACATGTACAGCGAAGCGCGGTACCGGATGTTGGCACAGAGCCGGCCCGACGAGGCCGCCCGATTGCTGGAACTCGCGCAGCAAGACGTAAATCAACGGCAGGCCGCCTACCAAGCGATGGCCGAAGGAGCCCAAGGATGAACCTCGAAACCACCTATCTGGGGCTGAAGCTCCGCAACCCAATTGTCCCGAGCGCTTCCCCGCTCAGCCACAGTGTCGAGTCGATGAAGCGGCTAGAGGACGCCGGCGCCGCCGCCGTAATCCTGGGCTCACTCTTTGAAGAGCAGATCATCCATGACACGGAGTCGCTGACGCATTACCTGGACTACGGTGCCGAGAGCTTTGCCGAGGCCATCAGCTACCTACCGGAACCCCGGGCGTTTGCGAACGGACCGTCGGAGTACCTCGACCTAGTCCGCCACGCCAAGCTAAGCCTGGAAATACCCGTGATCGCCAGCCTCAACGGCGTCTCGCCTGCCGGCTGGACCCGGTACGCCCGACTGATTGAGGAAGCTGGGGCCGACGCCATCGAGCTCAACATCTACTTGATCCCTACGAACCCGGACGAACCCGGTGCCGTGGTGGAGGAGCGCTACCTGGAGATCGTCCGTGCCGTCCGCGCCGAAGTGAAGATTCCGTTGGCGGTTAAGGTTGGCCCGTACTTCAGCAACACGGCCAACATGGCCAAACGCTTCGCCGAAGCCGGCGCGCAAGGCTTGGTGCTGTTCAACCGTTTCTACCTGCCCGATTTTGATTTGGTGAACCTCGAAGTCGAGCCCCGCTTGGTGCTGTCGCGCTCGCCGGAGATGCGACTGCCGTTGCACTGGATCGCGATACTCTACGGTCGGGTACCGGTGGATTTCGCCCTGACAACCGGCATCCATAGCCACTACGATGTGCTGAAGGCGCTGATGGCCGGGGCTAACGTCGCCATGATGGCCAGCGAGTTGTTGCAGAAGGGGCCGGGGCGTATCGCCGAAATCATCGCGGGCCTTCAGGGCTGGATGACGGAGTACGAGTACGACTCAGTTGAGCAGATGCGCGGATCAATGAGCCAACAGAATGTAGCCGACCCCGCCGCATTTGAACGGGCGAACTACTTGCGCGAACTCGCCAGCTATCGTCCGGACCCCAGTGGCACACAACGGCGTTAGTACGGTCCGGCAGACGGAAAAAGTCCCGGTGGTCTGGAGAGGAGAAAAGGCCATCGGGAAATGCTTGCTTCGTTGAGGCTCTTGGGCTGGTAGTGGCATCGCTTCGTGCCACGCTCTTATTACTAATAACGTGTAAGTCCTCCAGTTCGTGCTCCCGTCGCAACAAGCTTTTGCGCCAGTCGTCGCATGAACGGCCGTCTCCTCAGCCAGATGCGCTTGCGCCCGCAATATTACGAGGGTAGAGCACTTGGCGCTTAATAAAAAAAAGATCCCGGCGGGGAGGATAAAACGCTTCGCCGGGATCAATCGTCGTTTGCTTTTGGGTTGAGTTTGGGAGAGCGCCCGTTCATCGGGCGTCTGTCGCAACTAGGTTGCGCTCCAAAATATCTGACGCCTTTTCTCCTCACTAGGTCTCACCTTTTCACAAAAAAGTCCCCTTTTTACGTGTCCCCTCAAAAATGGGCTCGCGGCCGTGCCGGATACACTAAGCGGGTGCGGGGACGCGATACGGAAACCTGGGATCATCCGCCCGGATTAGACAGCCTGTTATTCGCCCCTCTGGGGCTCCTCTACGCCGTAGGATGGCTGGCCTACGAGAGTATCTACACGCTGGGGTTGAAACACGCGATGGTGCCGGACCTTCCGACCATCTGCGTGGGGAACCGCCGGGTGGGCGGGAGCGGGAAGACCCCGCTGACTCTCTACGTTGCCGATCGGCTACGCCAATTGGGGCAACCGGTGATCGTGGGCATGAGCGGTTACGGGAGCCCGGCGGCGCGCGATGCGCAGATCGCCCCTCCGGGCGACCTGGACCCAAGCGAAATGGGCGACGAACCGAGCATGGCGCGGTTTTGCTTTCCCGACCTGCCCTTGGTGATCGGCCGCGACCGGGTGCGCGCAGCCCAACTGGCCGCCGAGGCGTTTTCGGACCATGTCCTGGTCATGGATGACGGGTTCCAGCACCTGCGCCTCGCCCCTCATCTTCGGTTGCTCATTGATCCCCCCGGCCCTAACCCGTGGTGCCTGCCGGCGGGGCCGTACCGCGAGCCGATTCGCGGACGCCGGCGCGCCGACTTGGTGTTGCCCAGCGCGGAGTACCGGCTTGTGAGCTCAGGCGTACGGCTGTGGAACGTCGATCGGACGCGCGTGACGCCCGCCGAATTGCCGGACGGAGTTGACGCGCTGTGCGCCCTCGCTCGCCCGTGGCGTTTCGGGGCTGGGCTCGAGGCGTTGGGATTGAAGGTACACCAGGGCCGATGGCAAGCCGACCACGACCCTCTAACCCGCCCCCGCCTGCTCGATGGCCTCGGCATAGACCGGCCCTTGGTGGTGACCGCGAAGGATTGGGTGAAATTGCGGCAGCGTGATGACCTGGGCACGCGCCGCGTGCTGATTGCGGACTACACGCTCAGCGTGGACCCCGAGTCGACGTTCATGGAGTTCGTGCACAATCGATTGCGGGCCGTTAGGTCCCGCCACTCCGCATGAGTTCCTCACGCAACTTTCGCCGTAGCCTAGAAGGTCAGGTCGGGGCTACCGTCCTCACCGGATTTCGCCGTTACCTCGCGTCGCTCTCGCCCGAGCGCGTGGAGGATGTCGGTGCCCAGCTGGGCGGACTGCTCTACCGCGTATCACGTCGGCACCGCGAGCGCGCTTTGACTAACTTGGCGATGGCCTACCCTGAGCTTTCGTCTGAGCCGCGCGAAGATCTGGCTCGACGCGTGTTTGCCCACTACGGCCGCATGACGGCCGACTTCCTAGTCTCCGACCGCCGAACCCTGGCGGACGTTGATGTCAGCCTCACCGTTCATGGCCTTGAAAACATCGAACGGGCCCGCGAGGCGGGTAAGGGCGTCCTCTTGGTCACCGGGCACTATGGTAATTGGGAGCGCATGTCCACGTGGTTCGCCGGCCACGGTTACCCCCTGACAGTGGTGGCCCGGGACACCCACAACCCCCGAATCAACGCCTTGCTCCAGGAGCTCCGGACGCACGCCGGGACCGAGGTCATCCCCCGAGGCAACGCGGCGCGGCCCATCATCGAGCGTCTGCGCCGCAATGAGCTGGTGGGGATCCTGCCCGACCAAAACAGCGATGAGGTGTTCGTCCCGTTCTTCGGCCAGCCGGCGGGCACGGTGCTTGGCCCGGCCGTGATTGCCGAGCGCACCGGAGCCGCGGTGTTGCTGGGCGGGTGCGCCTGGGTAGGCCCCTTGCGGTATGAAGCCACCTTCTCCGCCCCGCTTGAGGCCGTGCTGGGCCATTCGGTGAAGGGCGAGGGGATGACGATTGCGATTCATGCCGCGCTGGAGCAGATGATTCGCCGCCATCCAGAGCAGTGGTTGTGGTTTCATGATCGGTGGAAGAGCGCTCGCCAACGCGGGCTGCTTAAGGAGGAGACACCGTGAGGATTTTGCTGGTTCGTTTTCGTGCCATCGGCGACTGCGTCATGACGGCCTACGCCGCGACCGCGTTGCGCACAGCCTATCCGGATGCCGTGATTGACTGGGCGGTGGAGTCTGAGCCCGCTTGCATTTTGGATACCGAGCACCTGCTGAACGAGGCGCATGTCTTGCCCCGCCAGCAGTGGAAGGCTCGCGCGTGGCATGCGAAAACGTGGCGCGAGCAAGCCCGGGCCATCCGGCGGTTGCGGCGTCGCCACTACGACGTCGCGTTTGATTTTCAGGGGCACTCCAAAACGGCGTTGTGCGTGCGGCTGTCGGGTGCGCCAGTGCGGCGCTCCATCCCGGCCACCGATGCCTTTGCCCGAACACTAAACCAAAACGTGGCACTCAAGTCGGTACACAAGGTGGATCGCGCTTTGGAATTGGTGCGCGACCAGTTTCAAGTCGCGACCCCCACCGCACCGATTTTGCCCCGGCGTATCGCCAATCCATTGCCGGGCGCAGACCGTCCGTGGGCGACGCTTCAGGTGGGCGGTAGCCAAGTAGACAAGCGCTACTCGCCGGACGAGTGGCTGGCCCTGGCACGCCTACTGCAGGACGAGGGCTTCGCCGTAGCCATTCTGGGCGGACCGAACGATCCGCACTTGTCCTCCGAGGCCGGGCTGGACCTCGTTGGACGCCTGTCGCTTCGGGAAGCGCTGGATGCCGTCCGGGATAGTGCCGTGCACGTCTGCGCCGACACGGCCACCGGCCATTTTGCCGCAGCGCTTGGGGTGTCGGTGATCTCGTTGTTCTTGACGGCGCGGCACGACCCGGCGGTGTTTGGCCCTTTCGGCGATCCACGGTTTACCTTGGATGGTCGGCAAGACCGAACGGCCGCCGCGCCCGATCGGGTCGCGGCGGCCGTGGTGGAGTTAGTCGGGTCTCGGCGCTAGAATTGCCTTCCTAGGCGGCGAGTGAACCGGCGCGCGTAACGGCGCGCAGTGTGACCGGACGGGCGGCCGCCAAGAGCTCTTCCGGCGTTCGACCCGCGTCGGGGTAGCTGGCCTGACCCACAATCGGACTGATCGGCCCGGTCGGTGCACGTCGCGTTTGTAGCCACGGTTCCAGCTTGCCCATCAATCGCTGGGTCACGATGCCCACGCTCGTTCCCGTGGCGGGGAGGATGATACCAAACCCGGTGTTCCCGCTCCGGCACACGATGTCCAAGCGTCGCACGCCATCTCGCAAGAAATCGGCGACATCGGCCATGAAGTCGCGGACACTGGCTTCGCCATAGTACGAACGCAGCGCATCCACCCCGTCGAACTCGATGAACACGACCGACATCGCGCCGTCTTCGGACGAAGCGCGGTGCATCTCCTCGCGCAGTCGGTTCTGGAAATAGGCTTCGGTGTAGATTCCGGTGAGGGGATCCAGCACGTAGTCGTCCAACGAGGCCGCCTGTCGCTTCAGCAGTCGTTCCTTGTCTTCTTCCGTCGTCAAAATTCGTTTCAGCTTCGCCAGTGACTGACGCAGGATGTGCGACACGTAGTTGCAGCTGATCCCTAGGCGATGGGCAATCTCGGTCTGGTTCAGCGCTTCAAAGTGGAACATCACCAGGACGTCTCGTTCAAGATCGCGCAGTTGCTTGATGGCGCTCTCCAGCACCACCCGGTCCTCCACGCTCAGTTGCTCTGGGCTAAATGCGCCCGATTCAAGCTTGTCGATCTCGGTGTCGCCGTCGTCATCGCCGCCCAGGGAAGCATCCAGCGATCCTACTTTCAGGAGCTCGGAAGCGTTGTGCACTTCTTGGATGGCCGTGGTGCTGACACCTACGGCTCGCGCCACTTCTTCGTCGGTGGGAGCCCGACCGTACTCGGCCGTCAGGGTGCGGGTAGCCCGCGTGACCTTGTGCCGCAACTCTTGCAACCATGCCGGAATTCGAATCACTTGCGAGCGATCCCGCAGGAAGTGCTTGATCTCCCCCGCCACCAGGTGCGAGGCGTAGGTGTTGAACTTGACTCCCGCCGCCGGGTCGAACTTCGCCAGGGCGTTAAGCAGCCCGATGAAGCCCACTTGCACGAGGTCCTCTTGCGATTCAAGACCGTTAAACCGACGGGCCACGCGCTCCACTAGGCTCGCGTAACGAACCATGATCAAATCTTTTAGGTCTGGTCGCGGGTTATCTAAGTACCGCAGTACCAGGGTTTCGGGTTCTAGACCTTCTTGTTGTGCCGACATACTTTCACTCCGTTGATGGTTGGTCGCCGGCTTCCAAGCCGGCTGGTTTCGGCCACCCTCCTGGCGGCTTTAACCGGTGAGAGGGGCATCTTGCCCCTCTGAATTTGCGAGTGGACGTTAGTTCACGTTATTCACCAGGGTGAAGACCGGAGTCATGACCGAGATCGCGATGAATCCCACCACGCCGCCCAGAAAGATGATCAGGAGCGGTTCGATCATCGAGGTCAACCCCTTAACCGTCGACTCAACTTCAGAATCGTAGAAATCGCCGACCTTTACGAGCATCTCGCTCAAGCGGCCGGACTCTTCGCCTACGTCAATCATGTGAGTGACCATGGAGGGGAATAGTCCGCACTGCACCAGCGGTACCGAAAGGCGGTTACCATCGCGAATGCTGTTGCGGGTCTGCTCGATCGCGTTCGAAAGCACCACGTTGCCAAGGGTTTCCCCCACGATTTCGAGGGCGCGCATCATCGGCACTCCGCTGCTGATGAGCGTGCCAAACGTCCGGGAGAAGCGCGCGACGCTCATCTTGAGCGTCAACTCGCCGACAACCGGCACTTTAAGCTTAAAGTAGTCAATTTGGTATCGTCCACGGGCGGTCTTTCCGTAGCTTTTGAGGCCGAAGACAAACCCTCCCATGGCCAGCAAGATCACCCACCAGTTCGCGGCCATGAAATCGCCGAACTTGAAGAGGGTTGCCGTAATCACCGGCAACTTCACATCCATCCCGTTAAAGATTTCTTTGAACTTAGGAAGGACGAAGCTGAACAGAACAAACAGCATGAGCTGGCTGAATCCGAGGACCAGGACGGGGTACATCATGGCCCCCTTTATCCTCGTCCGAATCTCCGATTCGTATTCCAAGAAGCCCGAAAGCCGGTCCAGAATCACGTCCAAAATGCCGCCGAGTTCGGCGGCCCGAATCATGTTGACGTAGAGTTTGTTAAAAATCGCGGGGTGTTTCGTCAGGGCTTCATTGAGGGTCAGACCCCCTTTGACATCCTCCGAAATGGCCTCCAACGCGGGCTTGAGAGCCTTATCTTTGGTTTGGTTCGTGAGAATTTCAAGGCATCGGAGAATCGGGATTCCGGCGTCGATCATCGTGGCAAACTGCCGCGAGAAGACGACCAGGGCCCGAGGTTTCAGTTTCGCCTTGCCGACGGTGACCGCCTTGGCCCGCCGCGTCTGCTTGACTTCCAGGCAATGCATGGATTGATCGCGCAGTTTTGCAACGACCAAACTTTCGTTTTCTGCCTCCATGACCGACTTAACTTGTCGGCCTGTGGCATCGATAGCGACGTAGGCGTACGTGGGCATCCGTTGTTCCCTGCCGGAGCGTCATCACCCATTGGCGACGTGCCCCGCTAACAACGATATCATCGGCACGAATGCCACCTCACATGGAGGGGTCCGACCCACGTCTCATGTTGGTTGTGAGGAAACCCGGCAGAAAACCTGGAGTCGATTCTTAAGACATCGCGGGATCCGCTTGGGTCCAAGCGTCCCTTAACCAGGCGACACTCTGGCGGTGCGCCTCAATCTGGCTCAGCGTTACCGGCGTCCCTTCCTCGTAGGCCTGCTCTTCCGTCACCACGCCACTCCAACCGCGCGCCCGGAGGCCCCGAAAGAGCGGCCCGTAATCCAGGTCGCCGTCGCCCAGGGTTTCGGTCCAAATACCGCCCTGGCTTTGCCGGATATGGAGGCTAATGATTCGGTCGCCATACATTCGCACGAGGGTGTCGGCTGCAAGATGACTATTTCCACATCCTCGCCACGCCCAGTGGTAGTCGAAGCACATTCCGAGCAAACTAGGCGGGATCTCTAAGAACGTGTGGTGCACTTCCCGAGCCCCCAGCATCAGCTCAGGCGTATGAAAGTGAAGTCCAACCTTCATCCCCAGCGCGCTGACTTCTTGGCAAAGTGTGCGGAGCGCGGCGGTCTGTTGGATGACAAGCTGGTCCGGCTTGGGCGTACCGGTCCAGTTGACGGGGTCCGGGTTCGTCACCACGATGGTCGCCCCAAGCTCACGCGCCCATCGGCACCGCTCCACTACCCGCGCCACCTCGGCCTCGGGATCGGGGCCGATTAGGTTGGCTGGAGTGTAGAAACTCGGCATCGCCAGCCCGTATCGGGGCAGCTTTTCGGCGTAAAGGTCCCGCTGAGCTTCGGTCTCCCAAAACGGCTCCCAAGCTTCCAATCCGGCCTCGGCGGCCATGCCGAGGGCCTCGTCCAAGTTGGCATCAAGCGACATGCCCTGGGCCTCGTAGTGTTGGGACCAGCGGTACGCGTTTGTGCTGATCATCATTTAGGCTAACTCTCCCGGGGTTTCTATGTGAACCGGCCGCTCAAACTTGCTGGTGATGTTGACGGCGAGACCCTGGGCCATGCTGTTGTTGGCGGCCTGCAATACATCCACCACGTGGGCGGCTTGCCGGCCGGTAGCGCGATGAGGTCGATCGTTCTCGATGGCCTCGGCGACATCGGCGATCGCCATCCCCCAGCGGATGTAGGCCCCCGCGGGCGGGTAACTCACGGGCTCCCACTCACCTCCGCGCAGGCAGACTTCTACTGGAGCATCAAAGTTGAGCCAGTCGTCGGTGCGCACCGTACCCAGATCCCCGTGGATTTCGATACTCGCCCGCTGGCGGCTGACGCCGGTGTAGAAGCTGCTAGTGAGTCGCATTTGCACCCCATCGGCCATATCCAGCACCGCTACACTCCAGTCGGGCTGCTCGATCCGGAACGGCACGCCATCTTTTGTCACTCGGTCCGCCAGTAAGGTTTCGCCAATGGCGCGTACCCGGATCACCGGGCCGAACATCGCGGTGGCGAGAGTAATGGGGTAAACGCCGACGTCCCAAATTGCCCCGATGTGATAGAACGGGGCCGGGTTGGGGTGCCACAACTCAATGAAGTTCCAGTTCACCTCGGCGTAGATCATGCGCGGGGTGCCGATCCGACCTTCGCGCACGGTGCGGGCCAGCGCTTGATTGGCCGCGCCCATCCAGGTGAAGGGGGAGCTGCTGAGTCGCACCCCGTGGGCTTCAGCGGTCTCGACCAGTTCCCAAGCCTCCGTGGGCGAGAGGGCAATCGGCTTCTCGCTGTGAACGTGCCGACCCGCCAGCAAGCACTGCCGCGTGGTGGCGTAGTGCGCGTGATGGATCGAAAGATTCGCGACGATTTGAACCGCCGGATCCGCCAGCATCACGGCAAGGGATGGGTAGACCTTGCCCCCAAACTTCGCCGCGAGTTCCCGAGCTTTCGCCTCGTCCAAATCGAACGCCCCGACCAACCGAAGGTTGGGGTACTTCGCTAAATCGTCCACATAGGGAGCGGCGATGTTTCCGCAACCAAGAATCGCAACGCCAATGGGTTCCATAAGACAACGTGCCTACACTCCCCATTGAACCCGGACAAGCCCAGTGAATGCCGAAGGCCAAATGCGCTGGGCCAACCTCGCCCCTCCCGACGTGCTTTATCCAGGTTCCCTGGCCGCCAGGCTGGTACCCTTGACCCCATCATGACCGTCCGCGAATTGCGCGAGAAATACCTCCGGTTCTTCGAGTCGAAAGGCCACACGGCGTTCCCTAGCGGATCGCTGATTCCTTACGACGTTACCGGACGACTCGACGAGAGCCTCCTCTTTAATGGCGCGGGCATGATTCAGTTCAAGCCCTATTTCCGGGGCGTGGCCGAGCCGCCGCATCGCCGTTTGACCACCTGCCAAAAGTGCGTGCGCACCGGCGACATCGAGGAAGTCGGCGACGACAGCCACCTCACTTTCTTCGAGATGCTGGGCAATTTCAGCTTCGGCGATTACTTTAGAACCGAGGCGATTGCCTACAGTTGGGAGTTTCTGACCGATAAGCAGTGGCTCGGTCTTGATCCCCACCGGCTGGCATTCACCGTTTTCATCGTCGACGACGAAGCCTACAATGCCTGGGCCATCCACCTGACCGCGGCGGGCATCGAACCCGCTAGCCGCGTGTTCCGGTTGGGCGAAGAGACCAACTACTGGCCCGCGGGCGCGTTTAGCGGGGGTCCTCCCGGCCCGTGCGGTCCCAACTCCGAGATGTTCTACTGGACCGGCGACCTGCCGCCGGTCGGCCCGTATGCCCGCGAGGACTACGAACGCGACGAGGCCAACGGACTCTGGCTTGAGATCTGGAACGACGTCTTCATCCAGTACGAGTGGCAAGGCACCTTGCGCAATCGCGAGCGCCCCGGCGAGGGCTTCGAGAAGACCGGGATGCCGGACCTCCCTTTCTGCTCCATCGATACCGGCATGGGTCTGGACCGCACGGCAGCCGTGCTGATGGGCAAGACCTCCGTCTATGAGACCGATGTCTTCGTACCGATCTTGGCCCGGATCGCCGACCTGGCCCCCTCGGGCGCGGGGACAGACGACCTCGCCGTTCGCACCCGCGCCGAGCGGATCGTGGCCGACCACTTGCGCACGGCCAGTTTCTGCATTGCCGACGGCATCCTGCCGGGCAACGCGGGCCGCGGCTACGTGTTACGCCGCCTCATTCGCCGCGCCGTGCTGCAGGGCCAGCGCGCGCTGGGCTTCGACCGGCCGTTCCTGGCCGACGTCTTCCCCGCGATTCGGCAAGAGATGAGCGAGGCCTACCCTGAACTGGAAGATCGCGCGCCGATGATCGTCGAGACCCTCCGCCAAGAGGAGACCCTCTTCCGCCGCACCCTGCAGCAAGGGAGTCGGGAGCTAGTCGCAGAGATCAAGCGTTGTTTTGACGACCTCCTTGAGCGGTATCCGTTAGGGCCCTTGCGAGGAGCCGCAGACCAGCTTCGAGACCAATTTCTGGAGCGGCGACCTTATTTAGACCTGGAAGGGTTTATGCAGTTCCCGAAAAGCGTACTCGCTTTGATCGCAAGCGGAATTGCACGAGAGATGTATTTGAAAGGCCTATCGCCGGACGAAAGAGCGGCGGAGTTGAAAGACTGGAATTCCATAATAAGACTCCATCTTAGTAAGGAAAAGTGGCCGGTCCTTTCTTTCTCTGGTGAAGAGGCGTTCAAGCTCTCCGACACTTTCGGCTTCCCTCTCGAGGTGACCCAAGAGCTGGTCGGTGAGTATGGGCTAGAAGTTGATTTGGCGGGCTACGAGACCGCCCGCCGTCGGGCGCAGGAGCTGAGCCGGGGCGCGCACGGCATGGACAGCGTGTACGGCGGGGTGAGCGTGGCGTTCGCGTTCGTCATCGAGACCCCCGATGACCAGCCCGACGGAGCGCCGACCCCCACCCAATTTGTCGGCTACGACCGCACCCAGGCCGAGGCACGAATTGTGGGCGCGGTGGCCGAAGTGAACGAGCACGGGCTAACCACGGGACACCTGGCCATTGCGCTAGATCAGACCCCCTTCTATGCCGAATCCGGCGGACAGGTCAGCGACGAAGGCGACCTAATCGGCGGAGGATTCCACTTGCGCGTGCTGGATATGGTAAAGCAAGACGGCGTTTTTGTGCACTTAACCCAACCCGCTGATCCCGCCGAAGCCCACCGCTTCGCGGACCAGAACCCGGCGGACCTGAACCCGGTCCTCACCAAACTGCTGTTTAACCAAATGGTGGACGCCCGCGTGGACGAGGCGCGACGGGGCCGGATCCGGCGGAACCACACCGCCACGCACCTGTTGCACGCCGCGTTGCGCGCCGAACTCGGAGCGCACGTGACCCAGGCCGGATCGCAGGTCGGGCCGGACCACCTTCGGTTCGACTTCACCCACGGCGCGGCCCTTTCGCCCGAGCAACTGGCCGCGGTGGAGGCCCGGGTCAACGCCGCGATTTTGGCGAACGACCCGGTGACCACGCACGTGGACATCCCCATTGCCGAGGCCCGGGCGCGCGGCGCGATGGCGCTGTTCGGCGAGAAGTACGGCGATCGCGTGCGCATGGTCGAGGTGGGCGATGGGAGTCGCGAGCTCTGCGGGGGCATCCACGTGCGGACCTCCGCTGAAATCGGCCTGTTCCGAATCCTCAGCGAGGCCAGCGCTGCCAGCGGGGTGCGGCGAATCGAAGCCCTGACCGGCGAGGGCGCTATCGCGTGGGTTCACCAAATGGTGGGCACCCTGCGCGAGACGGCCACGAGCCTCAAAGTGCCAATTGCCGAGGTGCCCGGCGCGGTCACTCGGCTCCAAGAACAGCTAAAGGAAGAGCGACGACGGCGCGAGAAATTGGCCCAGCAAGGGGCTGGCTCCGCCGCCGAAAGCCACGCCATCGGGCCCGTCGAACTCGCCGTCCAGGTGCTGATGGACGCCGATCCGAAGGACGGGAACGCGGTGGCCGATCGCCTCACCGACAACTTGCCGTTGCGCATCGCGCTGGTCGCGGTCGTCTCAGAAGGGCGCATCACGTTCACCGCCAAGGTGGGCGAGGGCGCGCGGGCGGCGGGAGCCCACGCGGGCAACTTGCTCAAGGAGGTCGCGCGGATCGCGGGCGGAGGTGGCGGCGGACGTCCCGACTTTGCCACCGCCGGGGGCAAGGACCCGGCCAAGCTCACCGAAGCCCTCGCCGCCGCCCCGGCGGCGGTGGCGGCGCAGGTGGGGGCAGGCTAAGCTGGGACAGGTTAATCTTGGGCAGGAGCCGGTAACGTTTCTGGCGAACCGACTTTTATGCCCGTCGTTGAGCTAGCCATCTCGGCCACCCCTTACGGTTCGAATGGGTACACCGCCGTGGCCGTCACCGTGGTCTTTACCGGTCCGGACGGATCTAGGGTGACCCGACCCGCGTTTTGGGATGGGGGGTCGATGTTCAGGGTGCGGTTTGCCGCTCCCGTCTCCGGAACTTGGCATTGGACATCGATGGCGGAACCCCCTGTCCCCGGACTTGACGGCGCGACGGGTGTCGTGGAAGCCGAGGCGACGCCCGGACCGTGGCGGCTGTCCGAAGGGGGCCGCAACGCGGTGGATTCGACCGGCAAACTGGTCTTCCCCGTGGTCGATACGGCCTGGGCACTGCCCTTCCGAGCTACCGAAGAAGAGGCGGAGGTTTACGCTGCGGGCCGGGCCGAGCAAGGATTCAATGCGGCGTTGTTGATGGCGATCCAGCCCGACGGCGGGGCTGAGGGACCGAGTGATCGCGTTCAGCCCCTTGGTTTTGGACGCGCGTTTCGAGACCTGCCCGAGGGGCATCTTAACGACCTTAATCCCGAGTACTTTCGTTACCTTGACCGGCTCGTTGGCATCCTCCGCCGGCACGGCATCGCGCCAATTTGGTCGCCGCTGTTCTTTGGCTTCGGGTGGCGGGGACTGCGGGTCATCGGTCCCGTCGCTGACTCCCTCGGGGCGGCACGATTTGCCCGGTACCTTGCGGCTCGCTACGGGGCCGAACCGGGGATGTGGTTAGCCGGAGCCGATGGCACGGGACGTGAACCCGCGGTAGAAGCCATGGGTCAGGTCTTGCACCAGTGGGATGTCGGGCCAGTGGGCATTCACTACAATCCTTGGCAAGACGATTGCGCCCACTGGGATGACCCTTGGTGCGCGTTCCACTTGTGCCAAACCGGTCATCGTGGCGAGCACCAACCGGAAAGAGTGGCGGTCATGCAAGTTCGCACTCCGGTGCGTGCGGTGGCGAATGGCGAACCCACCTACGAAGGGATGGGTGACGGAAGGCTCGGCCAGGATGCCTGGCAGGCAGAAGAAGCCTGGAGCAATCTCTTGACCGGCGGAACCTTCGGCGCATTTTACGGTGCGGCCAGCCTGTGGCAGTGGAAACGCGATGGCGATGGTGACGCCTGGGGCGGCTGGTGTGCGGGACCCTGGGACTGGCAAGGAGCGCTGGAACTTCCCGGTGCGGCGCGCGTCGGGGTGTTCAGCCGGATTTTGGCGGGATTGGACCTCACAGACATGACTCCGGACCGCGAGATCGGGCGTGGGGTACGGGCCGTTTCGACCCCCGGCGGAGCGGCGATCATTCGGCTTTCCACTGGCGAAGGTTGCCTAAATCCTTGGGCCAGCTCTCCAGCCTGGGAGGATCGGGTTCTCGCCAAGATCTTTGATGAAACCACCGGAGCGGTGATCCATTCCCAGGTTCTGGATCGAAGTGAGGTGGGGACCGGAATGGGGATTCCGGTGACCTCACCGGAGCTCGGTTCCTGCGTCGTCTGCCTAATGCCGTGCTAGCCTGATCACGTCGGCTAGTACAGCAAGTCGGCGATAAAGTAGTTCGAAACGTAGATCAGCACCATGCTGATGACGACGGTGTTGGTGGTCACGCGCCCAACACCCACCGCGCCATCGCGGGTGCGAAGGCCTTGTTGGCACGCCACGATGGCGACAATGAGGCCGAAGACGACGGTCTTGATCAGTCCGCCGACAAAGTCCCACGGCATGATGTACTGCTTGACCGATTGCACAAACGCCCCGCCCGGCACGCCGTTGGCGAGTGAGACCACGTAGCCGCCCATCAGACCGGAGTAGACCCCGATGAGTCCCAGCATTGGCAACGCCACCACGCCCGCAATCACGCGCGGCACGACGAGGTAGTCAATCGGATCCACGCGCAGGGCGCGGAGCGCGTCGACCTGCTCGGTCACCTGCATCATGCCAATCTGCGCCGCCATTGCGGAACCGCACCGCGCCGCGACCATGATGCCGGCAAGCACCGGCGCGATCTCGCGGCAAACGGCCAGCCCAATCGTGGCCCCAACTAGCGAACTCGCTCCGTACCGCACCAGCAACTCGGTGCCGTAAAGGGCCAGTACCGAACCCGAAAAGAAGGTCGTCAGGATGACGATAGGAACCGACGCCGCGCCGACGAACGCCAGTTGATCGAGGGTTTCGGCCACCTCGCGCCGCCCCACCACAAAGCGACGCGCGGCTTGCGCCAACAGGATCGAGCACTCCCCGATAAAGGTGAAGGCTAAGAGCAGCGGCTGAAGGACGGGAGAGGACGGGCGGACCGCCATGCCGAGCAGGTTACCGCGCCTCGGACCTTCAGGGGCGAAAACGCGACGGCGTAGGGCCGCGTAGTCTACAATGGAGGTCCCGGTACGACGATGGCCCACCTTTCGGGCGTCGTGCGTGGGAACATAAGAGCTTATGGATATTCTGGAGCGCAATTCGACTCCAACCTCGGCCCAAAAAACTTGGCGCGAAAAGGTTGGCTTGGCAGAGATGCTCAAGGGCGGCGTGATCATGGACGTCGTCAACGCCGAGCAGGCGCGCATCGCGGAAGATGCGGGCGCGGTGGCGGTGATGGCGCTGGAGCGCGTCCCGGCCGACATTCGGCGCGATGGTGGCGTGGCGCGGATGAGCGATCCCGAGATGATCATCGGGATCAAGGCGGCGGTGACGATTCCCGTGATGGCCAAGTGCCGCATTGGGCACCTCGTTGAAGCCCAGATTTTGGAAGCCCTCGAGGTGGACTTTATTGACGAGAGCGAGGTGCTGACCCCGGCCGACGAGACGAACCACGTGGACAAGCACACGTTCACCGTGCCGTTCGTGTGCGGCGCGCGCAACCTGGGCGAAGCCCTTCGCCGTTGCGCCGAAGGTGCCGCGATGATCCGCACCAAGGGCGAGGCGGGCACGGGCGACGTCGTTGAGGCCGTCCGCCATATGCGCACGATCATGGCGCAGATTCGCCAGGTTCACACGTCGAGAGAGGACGAGTTGTACGTGCTGGCGAAGGAGCTTCAGGCACCGCTGGAGATGGTGCGGATCGTCCACGAGACCGGCCGCATGCCGGTGCCGAACTTTAGCGCGGGCGGAATCGCCACCCCGGCCGACGCGGCGATGTTGATGCAGCTTGGCGCGGAAACGGTGTTCGTGGGGAGCGGCATCTTTAAGAGTGCCCCGAACCTCAACGATACCGAGCGGATTCAGTCTCAGGCCCGCCGGGCTAAGGCCATCGTGGAATCAGTGCTGTTTTTCCGTGACGCCAAGCGGCTGGCGGAGATCAGTACCGGGTTGGGCGAGCCAATGGTCGGCATCAATGTCTCCTCGCTGGGCGAAGGCGACCGCATGGCCGGTCGCGGCTGGTAACGCCGCGCGTTAGTTGGCGATGAGGGTGCGCAGTTGGGTGTCCAGGCTATCGGCGTGGGCACCCCAATTGTAAATCTGGGCGACCGCGGCCATTCCGGCGGCCCCGTCACGAGTTCGGCGACTCACGTCCTCCAAATACCCTCGCAGGGCGGCGGTGAGTTCGGCGTCGCTGTGGCCCGCAATGCCGCCGGGAAGCGCGGGGACTCCGCCCACCGCCGTACCGACCCAAGGCACGCCCACCGCCATCGCGTCCAGCAAAACGAGGGGTTGTACCTCTGTCACGGAAGTCATGATGAAGATGTCGGCGGTGGCGTAGGCGTCGCCGATCTGGGCCCGGCTTAGGCCAGTGATCCATCGAACGTCGGGCGCATTCAGCCCTGTTAGCCCTTGCTTCAACCCCTCGGAGTAGTCATTGTGAGAGTTGCCGATCAGCACCAGGGTCGCATCGCGCTGGTAGGTAGCTTCAGAAAAAACCTTGATTGCCCGCGCTTGGTTCTTGAGCGAGGAGAAGTTGGCGACGTACAGGACGACCGGCCGATCGCCCAGGGCGTGGGTTTCGCGGAAGGCCTCGCGGTTCCCGCGGCTAAGTTCAGTATCCGCCCCATTGGGGATGACAGACGCCGAAAGCTGCCGTTTCTTGGTGATCGCATAGTCCAAGAAGCGATCTGAATCTTGTCGATTAGCCAGGAAAAAGCGGTGATCAAACGCGCGGAGTGTAGCGGGCAGTCGGGCGACCATCGGCCGGAACGCGAGCCAGCGCGCGAGACCTTTCATCCCCTCGGCGCGGAGGTTTACCGAAACCCCGTGGCTAAACAGCACCAGCTTGGCCGGAATCTGGGGGCGGTGATCGGCGGCAAGGTGCGACGGCCACGATTGCAAGCTGTGGGTGATCACCACGTCGTGACGCTTGGTCTCGGCGAGGTAGCCGGCCACATCTCCGCGAAACGGGTCACCTACCCGACCCGTACCGTTGCACGCGAATCGCCGGATCGGAATGCCCTCAATTTCGGATGGCCCTCCCGGCAAAACACAGGTGGCGACCGTGACGTCCCAACCCCGCGCACGCAGGCCATGCGCCTGTTTTGCCGCGACGTGAGCCACTCCGTTGGCTTCTGGGAGGTACGTGAAACTCGCAATTAGGACGCTAGGCATCCCGCCTCCTTGACCTCTGGCCTTGTTTTGCTCCCCGCGTGATGCATTCTAATGTTCATGGCATTCCCCGTTTCAAGCTAAACCCCCTGTTTTTAGCTGTCAACATGTCGCCACTTCTCCACATAGATATTGACGCAGAGATAACCTCTAAATATGCGGTGCTAAGGCTTCAGTACACGTTTTCCCGCGAATCGGTGTAAGAAGTCCATGTCACCGCCCGGTTTGATCCTGCGTCTAAAGATTTAGAACATCATGTTAGTTTTTCTTGCTTCCCTTGCCTTCAGCGCCGTCGGCTCGGGGTGGTATGGTCCCGTTCAGGTCGCCTTCCCGGCCGCCATGACGGGGAATCCGCACGATCCCACCGTCCAGGACGCCCGCATCAAGTTTACAGGCCCGGAAGTCACTGAGCGATTAGCCTATTGGCAAGACGGCGCGTGGCGCACGCAACTTACGGCGCGTCGGCCCGGCCGGTACTCAGCGCGGCTCTCCGTCAACGGCAAAGTTGTGGGCGAGTCCGTGACTTTGGAGGTACCCCCATCGGCCGCGTTGCCGGAGGGCTACGTGAGGGTGGACAAAGCTACGCAGCGATTTGTATTCGATTCGGGACGAGGGTACTTCCCGGTGGGAACGAACCTGGCGTGGACCAACCAAGAGGTGCCGGACCTGGGCCTACGCCTGCGCCAGATGGGGGCGGCGGGGATGAACTGGTCGCGCATTTGGGCTAACCACTGGGACAACAAGAATCCGATGTGGACCCGGCGCGACGGCCGCCCAACACCCGGTATGGTGGATGAATCCGCGCTGATTAAGTGGGATGCCATTGTGCAGGCCGCAGCCGATGCCAAAGTGCGGTTCCAATTCGTGTTGTTCCACCACGGGCCGTACAGCTCGACGGTCAACAGCAACTGGGGCGAGCACCCTTGGAACAAGGCCAACGGGGGCTTTTTAAACCGGCCCGCCGACTTCTTTACGGACCCCACCGCACGACGGCTAGCGCGGCAGTGGCTACGGCTGGCGGTGGCAAGGTGGGGGCACTCGCCGGGCATTCTCAGCTGGGAGCTCTTTAACGAGGTGGAGTGGTGCGACGCTTCGCGGGCCACTCCGGCGGCCGTGGCGGCCTGGCACCGCGAGATGGCGGACTACCTTCGGTCCATCGATCCGGTCGGCCGATTGATCACCACGAGCTCGTCCATGGAGCAACCGGAGTTGTACGCGGCGGTGGACTATTACCAGCCGCATAGCTATCCGGCGGACGTTCAGGCCGACGTACTCTCCGCGAAAGTGCCGACCGATAAGCCGCTGTTCTACGGCGAGGTGGGTCTGAGCGGCGGGCCGCAGGACGTCACGGTAGAACAAGGAACGGTGCGCGATAGCATCTGGTCGGGCGTGCTCGCGGCGCACGCCGGTGCCGCGCAGTACTGGTATTGGGATTGGCTGGCCCGCCACGATGAGTTTGGACAGTACCGCCTAGCCGACCGTATCCTCCGCGAGGCTGGGTGGGCGGACCGCCGGACGACCAAACGGCTATCGGCCGACTTTAGGGCCGGCAGTGGGGCCGACTTGCGGCTGGTCGCCGGGGGCGGTTGGGGTAAGGCCGAAGTCCTTGAGTTCGCCCTTCCCACTGAGGCCGACCGGTTTGCGCGGGTGCCGCGCTATCTGCAGAGCACAAAGGGTCCGCACGCGGACATGATCGGCGGGCCGATCCGACTGTCGTTCCGGGCCGAGCGACCGGGCAAAGTCCAGCTACGACTGGCGGAGATCAGCGCGGCCGGGGCCGACCTTAACCTGCGCGTGAACGGAGCCGTGGTCGCGCAGCAAAGCTGGCCCACGCTTGAGAAGACTCGGCCCGATGCGAGTGTGCTCACCGGTTCGTTCCCGGCGGGCGCGGTGATCGTGGAGTTGGAGAACACCGGGTCGGACTGGGTGGTCGTGCGAGATTTGATCCTCACCGGATTGGGGCCACGGGCCACCGTGCATGGGGTGGGAGATAAGAGTTTGGCACTCTTGCGGATCACGCGGGCGGCGGGCGCTGAAGGGCCGTTGGTCGGGCCAATGACGGGCCTAGGCCTGCCCGATGGTCCGGCGACGGTGCGGGTTTTTAACCTCGACGGCGGAGGCGTACGCGAGGTCCCGGCGACGCTGGCCTCGGGGCGAACGAAGGCGCCGCTCACCCTGTCTGAGTCGGACGTCGTGGTGCTGGTGACGCCAAAGGCGGCCCGACGGTAAACCGGAGACAGGCGCGGGATTGCCGCGCCATTCCAAACCGCGCTCAGCCCGCGTCTTCGCGCGGGACGAATTCGAATCGGCTGAACCACCACATCGAAAGGCCCAGGGCGAACACAACGAATCCGCCTAGGATCGAGAGCGCGGTGGACACCGCCAGGGTGTTTCCGCCCAGCGCCCCGCTCATCGCGCTCATTGCCCGCAGCGCACTCGGCGGGGCGGGGTGGTCTGCAATCGACTGCAAGTGGCTGTAGATCGAAAGGTAGTACAGGTAGCCGCCCATGTTCGGGGTGGCGGTCTCCCAACCAAACGCATAGATCAGGCAGACTAACATCGATCGATTGATGATCAGGCTGAAAAAGACAAACAGGCCGCCGTAGGCCGCCGCACCGAGGGCCAATGTGGCCAAGTCGCGCCCGAGCGCTGGATTCGTCAACCCCGCCCCGCCGCCAAAAACGCCTACCGAAACCGCCACGCACGCTACCGCCGAGACCAACCAGACCGCCGTTATCGACGCCAACGTGCGCCCCAGCAGGAGTTTCCAGCGCGGGATCGGTCGGGTCAGCAGGTACACAATGGTTTTCTGCTCCACCTCCTGACTCACGACGGCGGTGCTGAACACCGCCGAGGCCAAGGCGAGCATCCGGAACGTGAGGATACTGGTGATCTGGCCGTATTCCTCGGTGACCGAAGTCCCGCGCATCATGCCGCTCCACTGCATGGCCCCCGCGCCCAGGATCAACGCGACGATCAGCCAGGCGGCGATGCGCCGGGGCCGGAGGAAGTCGCGCAGGGCAGACGTGTAAAGGTAGAGGTTGGTGTTCATGCGTTCACCAAGTACCGGAACACCGATTCGAGGTTGTTGTCGGGGCTCTCCAGCCCGTGGATGGGGATGCCGTGTAGAACCGCCAGGTCCGCGACGGCGTTGTAGAACTGGTCGGGCTCGCGCGTGCGGACCTCCAGCGCCTCGCCCGAGGGGTCGAACAGGATTTCCAGCACGAAGGGCAAGTTGGCCAGGTAGCTGGCGGCGGCGCGCGGGTCGGGGGTCTCCAACCGGATGCGGTGCGGGTGCCGGTCGATCAGCCCCCGAATTGCCCGCAGGTCACCGGTCGCCAGCAGTCGCCCGCGATGCAAAAGCAGGATGCTGCGCGTCATCTGCTCCACTTCAAACAGGATGTGGCTACTCACCACGATGCTCTTGCCCTCTAACGCGAGGTGGGCCAGTAGGTCCATAAACTCGCGTCGGCCCACGGGGTCTAGGCCGTTCAGGGGTTCGTCCAGCAGGATCACGTCGGGATCGGTGAGGAGGGCCTGGGCCAGCTTAATGCGCTGACGCATGCCCTTGCTGTAGCCCTGCAGGCGGCGGTCGGCGCGGTCGGCCATCCCCACGCGGGCGATGGTTTCGTCGGTTCGCCGAGACGCCTCGGCGGCCGAGTAGCCCTGCAGGCGAGCCAGGTGCTGCACAAACTGCCGTCCGGTCATCCACTCGTAAAACTGATCGATCTCGGGGCAGTAGCCAAGTCGGCGGAATACCTCGGGGTTGGCAAACGGATCGAGGCCGAAGATGCGGACGGTCCCCGTGGTCGGGCGTAGCTGACCGGTGATCATCCGCATCATCGTGCTCTTGCCGGCACCGTTCTCGCCTAGCAAGGCCGTGATGCCGACGGGGATGGTGCACGTGACGTCGTTGAGGCCAATGACCTGGCCGTACCAGCGCGAAGCGTGATCGAGGACGATCATCCCACCACCTCTACGGCGCGAACTCGACGCCATGCGAGGACGGTAGCTCCCACCGAGAGCGCGATGATCAGGGCCAGTACGGGCAGCAGTTCCGGGGCGCGCATGCTGGGGATCCGGCTTGGAATGCCGAAATAGGGCGAACCGTGCGTGCCCAGAATCGCCTTGGTCAGGCCAATGTTCAGCCCGTCAATGCTCGCGTAGAAGAACGTTTTGACCGTCGCCGGCACCTGGTCAATCGCGGTGTTGTCGCGACTAACGTAGTTCATGAAAACCCCAACCATCAATTGGGTAAAGAGGTTGGTTAGCATATACAGTCCGGCGTAGGCAAAACCGGCCAGGCGTCCTTGGTTAAAGCAACTACTAAACCCAAGGATCAGGCTGGTTTGGAACGCGGCCATTAGCGGCAGTAGCGCTAGCAGCTTCGGTCCCATCCACGGGTCGGCGGTGAGGAATCCGTAGCTCTGGAAGGTCATGGCCCCGTACAGATAGAACACGAACGTGGGCAAGGCCATCGCCACAAACACCGGCATGAACACGCCGATCCACTTGCCAATGATGTAGTCGCCCTTGGTGCAAGGCTTGCTGAGGTACACGAGCAGGGCGTTCGCCCGGTTGTCGTTAGCGATGGCGCCTGCGCCGGCCATCAGCGTCACGATCATGAAGATGAGTTGGGCAAACGAGAGGCCGTGCAGGAACTGGTCTTTCCACACGATCCGCGTAAAGAAGTCCATGGCTCGGTTCGTGGGCTGAGGGCTGGCGGACAGCACCTGTTCCACAAAGAACACGATGACGATCATCACCAAGTAGTACCAAGCTCCCAGAACGGTGAGGATCCAGAAACCTCGCTTAGCGAAAGTTTGACGCGATGCGGCACGGGCGATGGCCCACCACCGCGCCCGCGGCGGCGAGAGCGGCCCGTCGTAAGTACGGTAGCTGAGATCGGCAATCGGGCCGGTCACCGGGCCAGTATCTGGCGGGCTGGGCTCAGTCAAGTTTGGCTCGGACATGGGGTTAGCGAATCACCTCAAGAAAAGCTTCTTCTAGGCTGCGAGTGGCCACGTGGAAGCGACGAATCTGCGCCCCGGTAGACCGCGCGGCGGCGAACGCAAGGGCGGCGGTCTCCTCGGGGCGGCCCGGGGCTTGGACTCGGTAGCCCAGCGGAATCTCCCCCAGCAACGTCACTCCCGCGGTGAGAAGTGCATTCAGGAACGCCCCGTTGGGGTCTTTCAACTCAATGTCCACCGGTTGCCCTTCGAGTCGTTTTAAATCTTTGATCATGCCCTGCGCCACCAGGCGGCCTTGCGTGACTACGATGACCTGGTCGCAGGTACGTTCGATGTCGGGCAAGATGTGGCTGCTCACCAGCACACTCACGTCCTTACCGTGACTCACGTCGCGCACCAATTCCAGCATCTCTTCGCGGCCATGCGGGTCGAGGCCGTTGGTCGGCTCGTCCAGGAGTAACAGCCGAGGGCCGTGGACCAGGGCCTGCGCCAGCTTGATCTTTTGCTTCATGCCGGTGGAGAAGGTCTCCACGTTGCGGTAGCGAGCTTCGCCCAGTTGGCAGTACTCCAGCACCTCGTGGGCGCGGCGCAGGGCCTGGGCGGCGGGCATTCCGGCAAGTTCCCCCGCATACGCCACGAAGCCCACGGCGGTCATGCCCGGCAGGTGGCAGTCTTGCTCGGGCATCAGGCCCACGCGCTGGCGCACGGTGCGCCCCTCGCGGCGGATGTCGGCCCCCAGCACCTCACCGGAGCCCGAGGCGGGATCCACCAGCCCCAACAGCGCCTTGATGAGCGTTGTCTTGCCCGCACCATTAGGCCCAAGCAACCCGACGCAGCCGACGGGGATGTCGACCGTGAAGTCGCTCAGCGCGGTAAACGAGCCATAACGAACGGTGAGTTGACGAATAGAAGCGACGTTCACGCGTGCCGAGTTTAGCCCTTGTGAGAGGGCGGGGCGGGGGTTCAGTGGGACTTCCCGCACGCCAACCCCGCAAAAAGCCTCATTCCGACCGCATTAGCGGTCCCAGAATAAGCCCGCCTGGCTCTGCGCGGGGGTGGCCCCCCGGTCGGTCCAATTGGCCGTCCGCTCCACGTTACGGGCCCACGGGCAACTGGCGGGATAGGTGTCTTGGCCCTGCAGGTCCATGAAAACGCCCAGCGTCAGTCCGCGTTCGCGCATCGTGCCCTTGGCAGCCTCGGCTCCCTTGCCCAACGTTATTCCGCTCGCGGAGTACGTGTCATCCCCCGACGCATCCATAAAGATTCCCAGGCCGTTCGCGTTTCCCGCTCCCAGGCTTAGGTTCGGGGCGGTGTACTTATCGGCCCCGCCTTCATCCAGGAGGTACCCGGCGCCAAAATCGTGCCCCGCGCCCAGCGCCATGTTCAGGCCCGCGTTGTACGTGTCGTCGCCCGAGAAGTCCTGGAGATAGCCGTAGGCAAAGTGCGCACTGGCCCCTTGCACGTACCATTGACCGGTGTAGGTGTCCTTGCCCCCGCCGTCCAACAGGCCGCCAAACGCCTCCCAATAGCCCACGCCCTGGCCGAAAATGCCGCACCGGTAGGTGTCGTCGCCCGAGTCATCCACCAGCAGACCCACGCCTCCGGCCAGGCTAAACCCGTCCGAAAAATCCGCCCGGCGGCCGTAGCCCGCGCCTTGCGCCAGGCTGGTGTTGTGTTGCGGGCTTTGCGGCGAGGGGAAGTCGAGGACGGCGTCGTTGGCGTCGTAAGTATCTCGCCCTTGCCGATCCGCTAGGAGACCAAAGCCGAGTGTCCCGCCGTAGCCCTGACCGTGGGTGAACACGCGGTAGCGGTCATCGCCCGCCACGTCTTCCAGAATCCCGATTCCCATGAATCCGGCCCCGACGGCAAAGGAGTAGGCATCGTAAAGGTCGTTACCGGCTTGGTCCAGCAAGACGCCTACGCCCATCACCCCTGCGCCCAGGCCGGGGCGGTGCGATCGGTACAGGTCGTCGCCCTGCGCGTCGGCCAGCACGGCCACCCCTAGGCGCGCCCCGGCGGGGCCAAAGCCCCCCGGCGCGGCGCGTCCCTTGAAGTCGGCGACGGCAGTCCCGGCGGGGGCTCCGGGGGCTAAGTATTGGTCGCTGCCGGACGTGTCCAGGTTTAAACTCACCCAGTTTGCCGGGCTACGATTGGAGGCGGCGGCTCGGTAGACGTCGTTGCCACCGGTGTCGATGACGAGCCACGTGGGGCGGTCGGCATGAATCGTGTCGGACCCGCCGGTGAGGCGTACCGCTCCCCATAGGGTATCGATTTGCCAGTCATAGCGCTCGGCCCCGGCAACCTGCTGCAGTTGGCCCATCGCGGTTTGCACCGCCAAGGTGAGGTCGTGCCCGGCGGCGGTCATGGCGCGAAGATCGAAATTGTTGAGCCGATGGCGCAAGCCGGGAATGCCGTCCACCGAATCAAGGTCGCCGTCCGCGTTGGCCAAAGCCGCAAAGACCGGTGCGAGATCTCCCAAGTCTGCGACGGCGGCGCGGCGAAAGGCCACCGCATCCAGGCTGGTGCGGAGGACCAGGGCGGCGGCCTGAGCCACCGGCGCGGGCACGCGGTCGGTGGACGTGACCGGCCCGAGCAACACGCCCCGCTCTCGCATCAGCTTGAGCACAGCGTCCAGCGATCGCTCCTTAGCGGCAGCGGTCACGGCGGCTTGGATGGGATTGCCCAGCAGGGTGCGCCGAACGCCTCGGCCCAGCAATCGTGCGCCCACGTTAACCGCGTCACTGGGCTTCGCCGTCGCCGCCGAGAGGGCGTTGCGCTGTTGCCCGATCACCGAGGGTAAACGCCAGGGATTATCAAACGCGGATTCGACGAGAGGGGATGTGTACTGGGCATCGCGAAAAAACCGCAGGAGAGAGGGATCGAACCGCGCGGTTTGCGTGGTCAGTCCTAGTGTCCCCAGAGCCGTTTCGAAATCGGTTTCTAAACTGGCCGGAGCCGTCGATGCCAGTAAGCCGAACGTTGCCGCCACCATCCAAAGTTTTTTCATGCGCGCGCTTCTAACTGGGCGTTGGCCCCACCCTAGCTTGACGTAAGGCCGCGCCCTCACGCAAGCCATTCCCCAATCCCGACGACTCGCAGGGCCGGATTTGGAAGCCTCTTGGCGACTCGAAAGCAAGCTGCCATCCGACTCGGAAGAAAGACTCGCACCCCTTGATCCGGGAAGTTTAGGAGCCAGCGGGGTTTCGATCCGCGCGGCCAAGAGATGGCGCCTCATCACCTTTACTTAACGCTGACATCCTTGCGCATAAAGCCATCTTTTTGGCTGAATCCTGGACGGTCAGCGGGTGACCGGTCGTCAGATCCGTCCTGTGCGACCCGTTTAGGTACCCGCGTTCGGGTATCATTATGCCGCAAGGGTGAATTGAGTTTTACTCTCACCCGTCTCCTCAGCCCTTCCCCTTCATTTTTTGGTGTGTTTGGCGTTGCAGAACTTGCCCCACACCATTTATGAATACCGAAACCCCCACGGGCTTTGCCGCTTTAGGCCTGCCCGCGAGTACCCTTCGTCTACTGAAGCCCCAAGGCTTCCTCGTTCCCACCCCCATCCAGGCCCAAGCGATTCCGCCCGTCATGGAAGGGAAGGACGTGATTGGCATCGCCCAAACCGGCACCGGCAAAACGCTGGCGTTTGGCTTGCCGATGCTGACCCGCTTAGGCCCGCAACAGGTTGGGCTGATCCTAGCCCCCACGCGAGAACTGGCCCATCAGATTCAGGAAACCCTGATTAAGTTCAATGTAAAGACGGCGCTGCTGATAGGCGGCGCGACCATGGGGCCGCAAGTGGCCCAACTGCGCGCCCGACCCAGCATAATCGTCGCCACCCCCGGACGATTGATGGACCACATGGCGCAGCGCACCTTAGACCTTCGCCACGTCTCGATCGTGGTGCTAGACGAGGCCGACCGCATGCTGGACATGGGATTTGCCCCCTCGATCCGTAAGATCCTGGAGCACACGCCGAAATCGCGCCAGACCTTGCTGTTCAGCGCGACCATGCCCCCCGCCATTTCGGAGCTAGCCAAGAACTATCAGGTGAACCCAGTGCGCGTGGAAGTGGAACGTGAAGGCACCGCCGCCGAGACGGTGGAGCACGAGCTTCTGATCCTGGACAAGGAAGACAAGAAGGAAGTGCTGCGCGACCTGCTCTACGAGAACAAGGGCACGGTACTGGTCTTTGCCCGCACCCGCCACGGCGCGAGGGCACTGGCCCGAACAGTGCGAGCCTGCGGACACACCGCCGCCGAGCTTCACTCAGATCGCACCCTACCGCAACGGCGATCCGCCCTTGCCGGATTCAAAACGGGCGAGTACCGCATTCTGATCGCCACCGACATCGCGGCGCGCGGTATTGACGTGAAGGAGATCTCGTTGGTCATCAACTACGACATCCCCCAACACGCCGAAGACTACGTGCACCGCATTGGCCGCACGGGTCGAGCCGGCCACCAGGGCCGCGCAATTACGCTGGCCACGCCGGACCAACACGGCGACGTGCGCGACATCGAAAAACTGTTGCGCATGCCGTTGCCGCGTTCGAAGCAGTCGCGGATGCAGCTAGACCTGTCGGGACGCCCGTCGGTCGCGGCACGGCAAGCCTCGCGCCCCGGCACGCCGTCGGTCGCCCGCCCGCCCCGTCGCCGCAACCGTCCCTGACGCGCGGCCGGATGCCCGAGCCACGCATCCCCCGTTATCGCCGCAGAACCCCGAAGCCCGCCTCCAGGCCTGGGGACCGGGTTGAGCACGGCAGAGCCGTGCGCTCCGTCGAACGGCGGAGCCGGGCGGCCCTTCGCACGGCTAATGCGTGCGCGACCTTTTACGGCTGGAGCCGTGCGGGGCATTGCGTCTTGAGACTGCCATGAACATCGAGCTAGTCTTCCGGCCTACCCCCAATAATAGCAACGATCAACGCCAGGGCTCTGGCGTTGGTCGTTAAGGACGGTAGCCACGCGGCGTTAGTTCGACTTCAGTGCGGCGGCCGGGCCGGTGAACTCCCAGCTGAAGTCCGCGTTGCCAAAGTGACCGTTTCGTGCGGTCGGCAAGTAGGGGTGCTCGCGTAGCTTCAGGTGCTCGATGATCCCGCGCGGCGAGAGGTCAAAGTGCTGCCGAACGCGGCGCAGAATCTCGTCGCGATCAAGGGTCTCCGTACCGTAGGTGTTCAGATTTATGGAGACCGGCTGCTCCACGCCAATCGCATAGGCCAGCGCTAGTTGCGCGCGCTCGGCTAAGCCTGCCGCCACGATGCACTTGGCCACGTGACGGGCCATGTAGGCCGCGCTTCGGTCGACCTTCGTCGGATCCTTGCCGCTAAAAGCTCCGCCCCCGTGGGGGCACAGACCGCCATAGGTGTCGACGATGATTTTGCGCCCGGTCACGCCGGTGTCGCCCTGGGGCCCGCCGATTTCGAACTTACCCGTCGGGTTGATGTGGAACTTGATCTCGCCGTCCACGTACTTGCCGTAGTGCTTCAGGACGGGCTGGATGATCTTGGTTTGCACCAGATCGCGCACCGATTCCTGGGAGTGCACCGGGCCGTGTTGCTGTGAGACGACGATGGTGTCGATGCGCTTAGGCACGCCGTCCTCATAGGCCACCGAGACCTGGGCTTTCGCGTCCGGGCGCAGGCCCAGCGACGGGTGATCCTTGCGCTCCTTCGCGGCGATGCGCATCAGCGCGTGCGCAATGGAGATCGGCAGCGGCATCAACTCGGGCGTCTCGGTGGTCGCCAAGCCAAACATCATGCCCTGGTCTCCTGCGCCGCCGGTGTCCACGCCCTGGGCGATATCGTGCGATTGCTCCTGGATCGCGACCATCACGCCGCAGGTGTTGCCATCAAAGCCCAGGTCGTTGTCGGTGTAGCCGACCGCACTAATCGTTTCGCGTACGGTTTTTGCCACATCAACGTAGGCCTTGTTCGTACTCACTTCGCCCGCCACTACCGCCAAACCGCGGGTCAGGAGAGTCTCAATGGCGACGCGCGCCAGGGGGTCTTGCTTCAGGAACTCGTCCAGCAACGCGTCGGAAATCTGATCCGCTAATTTATCCGGATGCCCTTCACTCACACTCTCGGAGGTGAAGAATTCAAGGTTCGCCATGCCGGGCCGAGGATACCCGCCGCAACCCCCCGAGCATGCCCCACACCCACGGTTCCTCGGTGCTAGCCCGCAACAACCGGACGGTAGGTCTCCAACGACCCCACTTCTACAAAGCCTAACCGGCGGTACCATGGCACCAACGCCGACGAGGATTGTAGCACCAGCATCCGGCCCTCTGAAGTGGCCATAGCGCCGCACGCCCGCACCAAGGCCGAGCCGATGCCTTGAGACTGGTGCCGGGGGGCGACGCAAAGATTGTAGAGGCCCAAGCCACCGGGCGATTCGCTCAGCATCACCCCGCCCTCAAGGTCGCGCTGGCCCAGATACCACAATTGGTGCGGCGATCCGGCCGTGCACTCCGTTAAGATTTCGCGCTGGAACGGCTCGCGCCGGGTGGAGAAATGACGCACCATGAACTCCGACAAGCGCCGCCGATCGGCCATCGCACGGGCCGGGATCAAGTCGAGCTGCGCTCGCCACTCTACCGGAAAGCCCTCCGCCGCCATCACCGAGAGGCGACCGACCATCTCGAACCCCTGCCGTTTGAGGCTCGACGAAAGCGTGGGTGGGCGATCGACAGTGGTCAGGAGCACCCGGTACTGCGGACTCTCGTGCCCGTAGCCCGCCAGCCGAAACGCGATGGAATCGGCCTGACCGTCGCCGCCATTAAACCGCAACGAAAAATTGCCGAAGCTGATCTCGGGGTCCGAGATGCACGTAATCATGGAGGGGTCCACCGTGATCTGGCACCCGGGCGCGCCCCGCGCCAGCCCCAAGTAAGTGGTCACGAGGTTATCGCGCGCCACGTTGCGCGCGGCACTGAGGTTCAGAGGACGACGCTCCATGTGAAACACGGAGCGACTCCGCTCCGATCGATTGACGCCCCCAACGAGAACCCGCCGCCCACGTTGACCGAGGGCGAAAGGCGCAACCCGCGCGGTGTGAGGAGCAAGGGGACAAAGACGTCGCGGCGGGCGTTGCTTCGCCACAGATCAAAGCCGATACCCACGTCCAAACCTCGCCCCACCGCCCCCTGAATCGCGAGTCGGAGCGTCGGCGCGGGCAGTTTGGTGGGTCCCGTGCGGCGCTGGCCCCGAAACGCAGCGGTAAAAAAGTCGCCGACCTCGTTGAGCACCGGCCCTTCGGCAAAGACCCCGCCAAAATGGCCGGTGTCCAGCGTGACGACGTCGGCATTGCCCAGGGCCGTGATCAGGGATTGGGTGCAAAGTTTCGGCACCACCGTGTCGAACCGCGCCTGGACCACCAGCGAAATCCTGTTGGGGTCGGGGCGCAGGTAGCTAAGGGGTTCCACATCCGCCAGCGTTTCAGCGGCGCGGTCCTCGGTCCAACCTTGACGGCGCAGCGCATCACGCTGGGCGGCCACGCGCGAGCTGTTCCACAGCAAGTGCGCCACCTCAATGCCACCCAATAGGAACGCGCACGGGTGAGCGCGGGGGTCGGTCCCCGCTACTCCGGCGGCCACAATCGCGCCTAAACTCACGCCCGCCAGGCCCACTTGTTTTGACTGGAACTCGGGCCGGGTTTGAACCCAATCCATCGTCCGTCGGACATCCAAAATCGCTTGGGCCAGAGTAAGCCGGATTCGGGGCACGTCGGGCACCACGGCCAGTTCGCCCGAGCGTCGGCCGGGCGGAGTACGCTCCAAGTGGTAGGGCAACGCCACTAGCACGCTGGCAAATCCGCGTCGGGCCAGGCGCGCGGCCGCCCGACGCTCGAATCGGTCGTCGCCCGCCCCCAAGTAATGCAACAGTACGATGACTTGGTGCGGCCCCGGGCGATCGGTTGGGAGCACCACGCGGAGTGTCACCCGGTCATTGGTGGGGTCGCCACTGGGGAGCGGTGAGGGAAACGCCATCGCGAACTCCTGCGTTTGATCATCGCCCCGAACGAACCGCCAGTCCTCAAAGGTTACGGGCGGCAACGGCGCGGCCAGGTTTATCGGTGCGACCGGTGCCACCGGTGCGGGCTCGGCCTGCGCCCTGGCTATGCCCAAAAACCCCACCGCCAGGACCAACGCCCCGAGAAGCGCTCTTCGGAACAAACAGAACTTGATTGCGGGAACGTTTGGCATCATGGCAGCGGGGGCAAAACGGGGTCGGCCCGCTTCACGTCGTCAAACCTTCGGCAAGGCCAGTATACGCCCCGCCCTGGTATCCGAGTTTTGGGAGTCCAGGCTTAGGCTTGGCCAGCGAATGGTGTGCCGACGAAACCCCTGATTTCCGAGCCCTTTGCCGAAGAACCGTCCCTCTCTCGGCGACGGCCGCCCGCAAAGGGTCACCATGCCTCCACGCGTAAGCGATGTCTGCGCGATGAGATGCCGATATGTCCGACGCCGAATCCTCCCGCCCCCCGCTTCAATTTGAGACGCTCGCCCTGCATGCCGGGCAGAGCGTGGACCCGACGACGAAAAGTCGGGCGGTTCCGATTTACCAAACCACCAGTTACGTCTTCGACGACACGTCCCACGCCGCGCGTCTGTTCGGACTTCAAGAGTTCGGGAACATCTACACCCGGTTGATGAACCCGACGACCGACGTGCTGGAGCAGCGCATCGCAGCGCTTGAGGGCGGAACCGCCGCCGTGGCCACCGCCAGCGGTCAGGCGGCCGAGACTCTCGCCTTCACCACGATTGCCGAGGCCGGCGACGAAATCATTGCGAGTACCAGTCTGTACGGCGGCACCTACAACCTACTGCACTACACTTTGCCCAAGTTCGGGATCAAAGTGAGGTTCGTTGACCCCTCTCGCCCCGAGGAACTTCGCCAGGCCATCAACGACCGCACCCGCCTGATCTATGGCGAATCGGTGGGTAACCCCAAGCTCGACACCTTCCCCTTCGAAGTGGTCGCGCCGATTGCGCAAGAGTTTGGCCTGCCGTTGGTGATCGATAACACGCTCCCCACGCCCTTCCTGCTCAATCCCTTCCGGTTGGGCGCAAACGTGGTGGTGCACTCGCTGACCAAGTTCATCGGCGGTCACGGCACCAGCATTGGCGGCATCCTGATCGACGGCGGCAACTTTGACTGGAGCGCGAGCGGTCGATTTATGAACTTCACCGAGCCGGACCCCAGCTACCACGGTCTGAAATACTGGGAGACCTTTGGGAACTTCCCTGGCCTCGGCAACGTGGCGTTTGGGCTCAAGGCTCGGGTGCAAGGCTTACGCGACCAGGGGCAGGCGATCTCGCCGTTTAACTCGTTCTTGTTGCTGCAGGGCGTTGAGACGCTGCCCTTGCGCATGGAGCGCCACAGCCAAAACGCGCTTCGGGTCGCCGAGTTCCTGGCGGCGCATCCGCAAGTAAGTTGGGTGAACTATCCCGGCCTAGCCAGCCACGCCGACCACGAGCGCGCGACCCGCGCCCACCATCGCGGGCAGTTCGGCGGCATCTTAGGGTTTGGGGTGACGGGTGGCTACGACGCCGCGATCCGGTTCATCGATAACCTCAAGGTCTTTAGCCTGTTGGCCAACGTGGGCGACGCCAAGTCGCTCGTGATCCACCCCGCCAGCACGACTCACCAACAACTCACGCCCGAGGAGCAACTCTCCGCGGGGGTGACCTCCGACTTCATCCGGCTGTCGGTCGGACTGGAGGCCATCGACGACCTGCTCGCAGATCTGGATCAAGCCCTGCGTAGCTGAGGCGTAAAGGCAACGTGCGTCCATTGGCGTCGACCCCGGGCGGGGGTGGGCGCCATTTTTTCATTGCCAAGCGGCGCTTGTTGAGAGTTAAAGAATCGCTTCGATGAGCTGCTTGCTGTGCGGATCGAGCGCGCTGGCGTCCACGATCTCGAAGCGGTTGCCGTCGACGTCGATGAGCAACAAATGGACGGTACTGAGCCACTGGGCGTTTTCTTGCAGACTCTGGGTGACGAAGTCACGCTCGCCCCGCTCGGTCACCACCGTCCAGTACGTCGCGCCAAACTCCACCCGTGCGCTCAAGATTCGGTGCACCGTCGAGGTAAGGTACCGACGCTTCAGCTCGATTTGCACCGCCTGCCAGCTGGCGTCGGGCAGTGATTCGGGCCGATCAATTAGCACGATTTCCTTGCCTTTGGCGTCCATCAGCGAGAGGTAGCGCCCGGGACGCGAGAGCGGCGCGGCCCACGCGGGACGCACCTCAATATAGGACCGGGTGGGCAGCGTCAACCGCAGCTGATCCGCGGGCTGATAGTACAGCTGGATCGTCGCCGGGTCAATCACTTCCAAATCAAGCAAGCTTGGTACGGGGGCGTCTTTCAGTTGCTCCATGGGTTCAAAATCTCCTTTTGGCGAGGGGGCGGACCGCGTTAGGCCGTGCCCACCCCGATGATCTCGTTCAGCGCGGTCTGCGACTCGACAAGTTTGCAGAACACGCCCTTCTTCTCCATCAGCTCCTCGTGGGTGCCGATCTCGGCGATCTCACCTTTCTCCAGCACGATCAACCGCGAGGCGTTTCTTAGGGTGCTGAGTCGGTGGGCGATGGCGAAGGTAGTGCGGCCCTTAATCAGTCGACCGATGGCCTCCTGAACCTGTCGCTCCGTCTCCACGTCCACGCTGCTGGTGGCTTCGTCCAAGATGAGGATGCGCGGGTTGTGCAGGATGGCGCGCGCGATGCTGACGCGTTGACGCTCACCGCCGCTGAGTTTGCCGCCCCGCTCGCCCACCATCGTGTCGTAGCCATCGGGC
>Ga0105047_10000453_pt1 | contig 69757 bp, 45 predicted proteins | sample MAT04_FD_78384 | JGI IMG/M metagenome (GOLD analysis project Ga0105047, IMG submission 78384) | Freshwater microbial communities from Lake Fryxell liftoff mats and glacier meltwater in Antarctica - MAT-04 (megahit assembly) | ecosystem: Environmental > Aquatic > Freshwater > Ice > Liftoff... | reverse complement strand
TGTCGGCCTTCTTCAAGCTGTCCGGGCTTGTTGGTTTTCACTTCCAGAGGCTTGGGAAGTTCAATCTCGTCCTGATTGCTTTTGCCGTCGCTGGCGAGATCCCAGATCTCTGCGTCGAGATTTGCCGTCATGACGGTCAGGATCTCCAATTCTCGCTGCATGACATCAAAGTTGGTTTGTCCTTCGACGAACTTTAATCCCGATCGGCCTCCGAAGACGCTGTAACCATCGGTGGCTCGATAGACGTTATGCCAAATACGGTTCTTCTTTTGAACTAGAGAGGTCAGAGTGCCGCGAATGCCTGGATCTAATAAAGAAACTGCTTCGTCAAATAGACATTGCTCCACGGTCTCCGCGATCACGAGACTTCCCCGTTCTATTGGATGAATCCCGTTCATCGTCAATGGAGTCTTGTCGATCTTGCCATCTGCTCGTTCCTTTCCAAAGCGATAGCGTTGTTCTGGCTGAAGATTTCGGATGGGAGAATCGTCGAATGTTGTCTGCTCCTGCGCCTTCATTGTTGCACTGAACAGATCAACAAAGAAGACGTTCTTCTCCTGTGCGACTTCGGCCATCGCCGTAGAGTACAGTGCAAGATTTTTATTCTGCACTTTCCCATCCGGCAGATGCGGCCACTTGAGATCTTCGAACGCAATCGGGGAACACAGCACCAGTTGTGGAGCGGATTCGCCGTTGTACTTCTGTCCAAGTGTATGTTCGATGAATTCTTCCAGATCCTTACGAAACTGGGGCAGTCCCGCTTCTCCCGCGTACGATTCGTTGTAGCCGAAGAACACAAAGATGACGTCCGCTTCAACCTTTGTCAGCCATTCATCCGGCGTTCCGAAATTGTCCGAGCGAGGCCGTTCGGTCAGTGTGTCACCGCTGAATCCGAGATCTCGCACGACAAGGTTGTGTTCCGGGAAACGATAGTGGAGCGTTGCTTCCAGGTGCCCGTAGTGTTGCAATCGATCGGCGAGCGTATTGCCGACAATGGCGATGTGGTCGCCTTTATGCAGTTCCAGCCTTTGCTGCTGGCCGTGCAACGTGCTGCACTGAGCGATCGCAATGGTTCCAATCCAAAGAGACAGACAAAAAGAAACCATTCGACGGGGCATTGAGCGCATGAGCCATATTCCGGAGGGTGAAGGTTTCGGCAGGACGAGCAATTGAGAACACAGCTTCGCAAGTTCTTCAGAGGGTTCAAGCGTAGGGCGTTCTCGGTACTTTGGATTGCTCGAACAATAGCTGTCGAAATTGCGGTCAGATGTTTGCCATCAACCTCCCCCACGCGAAGCGTTTGGGGGAGGTCGGACGAGCGAAGCAAAGTCCGGGAGGGGGGGCATGGTGGCTTGAACACTATGCCAGAATTCTCAACTCGCGGCTCCCGGACCATCGCTTCGCTCGGTCCGACCCCTCCCTGCCTTCGGCGGGCGGGGTTGTGAAATACCATCCTTGTTTATCGAGCGATCCTTACCGCAGCAGATGCGCGACGGCCAGCCGATTCGATTCAACATCAAAAACCGCTCGGATGGGAATCGCGAATAAAGTTTTGCTTGCCAGGTTCTGTTTCGCAGATTCCACCGCACGGCTCAATCCGCGCTGGGCGGATTCACAGGATTCGTGTACTCTGACCGTGAAACGCTGTGGATTTTGTTCCACTTTTTCTGATCCAATTTCGAACCCTCGTCGTTGAGACTGCGTGCAGTCCCTGCGAGTTGTTCCTCGGGACTGAACGAATTCGAGTACCTGGAATCTATTGATGAATCTTCAAGTCAAAAAAAATCTGATCAGCGTTCTGGCCTTTGTGGGGTTTATCTGGGTCGTGTACCTCATCAATGTGCCCTTGCAATACGGTGATTTCAACCTCAATCAGTACGGCCTGGAACCCAGAACGCTGCGTGGATTGATTGGAATCTTCACAATGCCATTTCTGCATGATGGATTGAACCACGTGCTTGGCAATACCGTCCCACTGGTTGTGCTGTTGTTGATGTTGGCGTTTACGCGACAAAACCCAAAACGAATCATCTTCTGCCTGACAATCATTTCCGGCGTGATGCTGTGGGTCCTGGGGCGTCATAAGATCCATGTCGGTGCCAGCGCCTTGATCTATGCGCTGACCGCATATCTGATGGCGGCTGGTTACTATGAACGCAAAATCGCCTCGGCAATTGCTGCGGTACTTGTCGGCGTACTCTATGGCGGCACATTGTTCTGGGGACTGCTGCCAACTGCCGGTTCGCATGTCTCGTGGGAAGGGCATCTGCTTGGCGCAATCGCCGGTGGCCTGTTTGCGGCGCAGACAACCGGAAGATCGAAGCCCTCCGCGACGAAGCCTGATTCAGGCGAAGAACGGAATTCGATGACGGACGGGATACTTTAGGAATCGTCGTGATTGTTTTTCTGGCGTTTGATTCCCGATGAAGTACGGACCTGCATTTCGTTGCGATTGGAGACAAAGTCTGGTGTACGGCATCGATTGAGACAGTTTCTGGAACGGTCTCAGAAATACTCGGGACTGATTTCGAAGGTGTCGGTTGATGGCAACAGTAGTAGGCGGAACAGCAATCTCTCGCACGAAGCGTCTGGCTTCGATCGATGCGTTACGCGGATTTGACATGCTGTGGATTCTTGGTGGAGACACACTGTTTCGAGCCGTCGCGGAATTCTGCGGTCAGCCGAAGCCTGCTGAACAAATGGAACACGTCGTTTGGAATGGGTTTCGTTTCTATGACCTGAACTTTCCCACATTCTGTTTATCGTTGGGTTGGCATTGCCTTTCTCTCTGTCGCAATACACCAATCTAGAAGATGCACAACAGTCTCGCACCCGTGCCTATGTCAGAATCTTTCGACGAACTCTGTTACTGCTCGTTTTCGGCTGGATCTATAACGGCCTGCGGGAATTCAATCTTGCCGACATGCGATGGCCGGGAGTGCTGCAGCGAATGGGCATTTATTATTTCTTTGCGGCGATGGCAGTCATGCTGTTGAGTATTCGTGGGCAGGTTCTTCTTTTTGCCGGATTGTTGGGTGGCTACTGGGCTGTGCTCCGTTTCATCCCCGCACCAGGATTTGCAGCTTTTGATCTCAGCCAGGAAGGGAATCTGGCCGGTTACATAGATCGTCTACTGCTGCCGGGAAGATTCTGCTGCTAGGAATTGGGAGACAATGAAGGAGTCCTTTCGACATTTCCGGCCATCGCGACCGCGATTCTTGGCGTCCTTGCCGGGCAGAGCTAACGGATATGATTTCGGTGTCATCCACGCATTTGACAGGACGATTTGGGTCAGGACGATTTGAATCAAATCTGGCGCGTTTCATCGTCCGGTCCTGCATCGTCCTGTCCTCACCAGCGAGCTTGGACGTCAGTGTCCTGATTGTGATGGCTGCCAATAAAGATTGGTTCCGCTTGCCGGGCTGAATTTGGCAACGCAGCCGCAAGGCGAAGCATGAACGGGATGTCGCAGGGCGAAGCAAAAATCGACGCCGTAATCCCCAGCGACATGATTTTGAAGTGGAAACGTATCCAGTCGCTGGTTGCAGCGAGGCCGCGAAGGTCTGTCGCGTCAACCTGCTGAATGTGCGTCAACCATTTTCGAAGGCCTCGTATCGAGATGACCCCGCCGGGCACGTGACAGAACGCCACTTGCCAGGGATTCCCGGGCGATGGAGTCCAGTCTACTATCTCAGACCGCGTTCTATCGCCCTTCCCTTGTCCGCGTAATCGAACTTTCCGTACCACGGATCAAGAGCCTCCTCACGCGCAAGAGCATCGCGACTGTCGTCGCCATTTTTCCATGAATCGCCGGATTCTTCATCAGCGTCGCCGTCATCAGTTTCCTGCGTTTTCAATTTTGACTTTGCATCGGGAGTCGGTTTAGCACGTGACGAATGCAGCGATTCCATTGAGGAACACCCGGTAAGCGGGATTGCGATCAGGCAGGCAGCAAGCAACAGCAAAGGCGATCGAACCATCGGAATTCCCTGCACAATGTTACGGTACGAGCACTGACGGGGCGAATTAGGAATGCCACTCTTGGCAACGGCGATTTCGGCATCAGGAAGTTTAGCCCCCGATCAAACTGTGTCCAGAAGACTTCGTGCGACCCCTTGAGATCGCTGTCATCGCACCATTGCCTGACCAGCTAAAATCAGCGTAGTTGGTACAACGGCAGTTTCCCATCGGCAAAATCCGCGCTTCGGTACACGTGAGCATACCCAAACGTGTCAGAATCGTTTCGCAAAAATGGATGATTCGGTTGCTGGGTCCTATCTTCCTGTCCTCAATTTTCCTGTCAACACCGGCGCGCGGCGGGACGTCAATTCCCTGACTTGCAGCAAAAATCAGGTCACACCTGCCTGTCGCAATTTTTCGAAAAATCGGGCAGGCGAAGCGTGTGTGGGACGCCGCATTGTGTGACGAAGAAACGTCGGCGTGATTTTGATATGGTAGCGCGTCTGGTCGCGGGTCGCAGCGAGGCTGCGAAGTCCTTTCCGGCAGAAAGGACCTCCTGCAGTTGATTGTGTGTGATTGGCTTTGGATGTTACTGATGACAAATCGTGTTTCACAAGTTTGCATTTGCCTGTTGGCGTTTCTCGCATCGCTGCCATCTTCTGCACCGGCCGAAGAATTTGAAGTCAGACCTCTGACGGGTGCCGAAAAAGCAGTCATCGATTTGATTCAGGAAAGTCGCGTACTGAAAACTGTTTCGTACCTGGCGTCGGACGAAATGAATGGCCGTGACACACCGTCGCAGGAGTTAACGACTGCGGCCACTTTCGTTGCGGAACGATTTCAGACGGCCGGACTCAAAGGACTTGGTACTGATGGTTCGTTTTTTCAAACAACCGAACTGTTTCGTGTGTCCGCTCCAAAGTCAAAAGCCTTGCTTTCATCAGGCTCAGAGAATGACGTGCCGCTGATCGTCCTGACCGGGCCGAATGAAACTTTGAAAATCAGCGGAGTTGTGCAGGAAGAATCTGTCCGGAATAAGCCGAAGACCGGCGATGATGGTTCATCCATTTACATCATTGATGAGTTTCCAATTCCGCCGCAGGCGACCGACGATCCCGTCGCCACGTTGATCACGTACGTACGTCGCATGATTCCTTTGGTTCGACGAGGTGCGAAGATCGTTCTCGTGCGAGTTGCTGACGACAGCATTCTACTCGACGTTGCAGCGGCACTTCAGCAGAATCCGGTTACGATTCCGTCACAGTTCGAACCTCAGTGCGCAATTGTGTTGGTCTCTGCGACGCGACCGCTTAAAGGTGAAATCACGCTGGAGGTTCCTGCGAATGTCCGGGAAGCGATTCCGGTTCACAATGTGGTCGGAGTTCTGCGTGGCAGTGATGCGCAGGCATCAAAGCAGGCAGTGATTGTGTCGGCTCATCTGGATCATATTGGCCCCGCTCCTCGAGGCGACGACAAAGTTAATAACGGTGCCGATGACAACGCTTCCGGCGTCACAGGGGTGCTGATGCTTGCAGACGCATTTGCGGCATTGAAGGTGCGTCCGAAGAGATCCATCATTTTCGTCACATTCTGGGGCGAAGAAAAAGGACTCCTGGGGTCAAAGGAATTCGTCAACCATCCGCTGTGGAATTTGAATAACGTCGTGTGCGATATCAATCTGGAAATGATCGGACGTCCGGAAGCCATGGCGGAAGGAAAAGCCTGGGGAACGGGCTGGTCACATTCCAGTCTCGGCCCACAAATGGCAGCAGGAGCCATCCGGGCGGGCGTCACGATAACTCAACACGAAAAGTTCGGGGAAATGCTTTATACGCGGAGCGACAATGCATCCTTTGTTGCCAAAGGGGTGATCGCTCACAGTTTTTCAGCCGGTTCGCTCCACAATGACTATCATCAGCCGACTGATGAAGTCGAGAAACTGAACATTCCTCATATGACAAAGGTGATTCAGGGTTTGATGGCCGGAATCCTTCCGATCGCATCCGGGGAATTGACACCAGTGGCAAGCCGGTGAGAAATACTTCACTCGGTGAAGAATGATGCCTTCGCAACCCAAAACTGCGTGAATTGAGGCATCACTTCGTTTAACCCGACCCAACGGGGAGGCATCAAATGTGGCCTTGCTGTTGGCTCGGGTTAAACTACGAATCGCCCTTCTAAATCGCAAGTCGTCGCCAGTGGTAACGATTTATCTGCTGCACGCCTAACCCGAATAGCCAACACAGTCGAAATTCTGCGAGGTTACTGCTATCTTTCGCACTCCAGAAATCGTCGCGGAATTCATGCCAGACGACTGGCGGAGAAATTTTCTGGAAATGCGGCGGGGCTGAAACGGGGCATCGAATCACATGGCGAAGTGTCTGGTCACTGGAGGCGCGGGGTTTATTGGCAGTCATCTGACGGAGCTGTTGCTCAGTCAGGGACATGTCGTCGTGGTTCTCGACAATTTATCGACCGGGCGTGCCTCGAATCTTGCTGCCGTCGAACACAACAGTCGCCTTGAGATTCGCAACGGGTCGATTACCGATCAGATGGCGTTGAGCGAAGCCGTTCACGGCGTCGATATGATCTTTCACCTGGCGGCGGCAGTCGGTGTCAAACTGGTGGCCGACGACCCGGTGCGAACGATCGAAACAAATATCTATCCGACAGATCACCTGCTGCGACTGGCTGTTCAAAGCAAAGTGAAGAAGTTTTTCCTCGCGTCCACAAGTGAGGTTTACGGCAAGCATCCGGGGGAATCGTGGGTTGAAGACGACGATCTGCATCTGGGGCCCACCAGCCGGCCGCGCTGGGCTTACGGATGTTCAAAAGCGATCGACGAGTTTCTGGCTCTGGCCTATCATCGCAAGTACGGTCTGGGAGTGACCGTTGGACGATTCTTCAACGTCGTTGGCCCGCGTCAGGTTGGCAACTACGGCATGGTGGTGCCACGCTTTGTTGATGCCGCGCTTCGTCACGGTCCTGTTATTGTTTACGATGATGGGTCTCAGGTCCGCTGTTTCGCGCATGTGTCGGAGATCACTCAGTGCATCTCAAAACTGATGCAGACAGACGCCGCTGAAGGAAGGGTGTTTAACATAGGCAGTGATCAGCCCGTGTCTATTTTGCAATTGGCACAGTGCGTGATCGAAAAGATTGATCCAAAAGTCCAGATTGAGTTCCTGCCGTATAATCAGGCCTATAGCGATGATTTTGAAGACGTGCAGCGGCGAGTTCCCAACGTGGATCGTCTGTATTCCACCATTGGCCATAAGCCAACTTCGAGTCTGGACACGATTCTGGATGATATCATTGCGTGGAAGCGTTCGCTGCCTTAGCAATGTATGAACTTCAATTGACATTCGTACGCCGATTCGCGCTGATTTGCGTGGTGGCGGCCCCCCCCGTTCCTTTCAAAGAACCCTGTACCTATCAATGAGCCGAATTCATACGATCGACGGAATTTCTCTGCATCTTGGGACTCCTGACGCAAGCGAAGGCGAATGGATCGGGCAGAGAGAAGTCCTGAAACAGTTGCTGGCATGTTGGCTGGTCGTAGACAAACGCGACTTGCCGCTCACCCCGCGTCTGGTGGGAACCCCTGGTATTGGCAAGACGACCCTCGCAATTTCCGGCGCGCGACAGCGCGGTCAGGACTTGTACATATATCAATGTACGGCTGACACTCGTCCGGAAGATCTGCTTATCACGCCAGTTCTGGCCGAAAGTGGAAAAATTGCCTACCACGCATCACCAATGGTCACGGCAATGTTGACCGGCGGTGTGTGCATTCTGGACGAAGGCAACCGCATGAACGAAAAATCGTGGGCCAGCCTGGCACCGTTGCTCGATCACCGTCGCTATGTCGAATCGATCGTCGCCGGACTCACGATTGCTGCACATCCGGATTTTCGCTGTGCGGTCACGATGAATGAAGATGAATCCACGTTTGAAATCCCTGACTATATTATGAGTCGCCTCCAGCCAACATTGACGCTCGGACATCCGGCCCGGGAAGACGAACTGGCGATTCTGAAATATCACTTGCCGTTTGCCGATGATCAGATGCTCAATCTGACCGTCGATTTTTTGCAGGAATCCCATTCACTCAATCTTGATTTCTCCACCAGAGACGGCATCAATATCATGCGTTTTGCCCTCAAACGTATGGCACAGGATCCGAATCATCCCCTCGGTCGCGATGATGCCTGGCGTGAATCGCTGGAAAAATGTCTGGGAGAAGATGCGGCAGATCTCAAGTCGCTGGCGAGTCGCAAAAGTCAGTCACTGGGTGGCAACATCGTGCCCATGGGCCTTGGTGATTTCTTCTTTTCGCCCGATGATCCGCTGCACCCCGATGCGGGCTTTGGTGAGTTCGATGACGATGACGACGACGACGATGATGACATGGACGACGAAACGGATGAGGAAGAAGGTCTTCGTTAGACAGTTCCATACGTAGGGCGTGCGCAGCCCAGCAAAACATACCAGCTCAGAAATCACCTCGCTGAAGAACCGTTCTTGATGTACATTGCTGCCTGACAGCCGGTCGGTCAGTTCGGCTGATGCAGATTCCAGTAGTTGCCGAAGTGTCGTGGTATTAGGCGAGCGTGAAGATAAGAAGCTACCAGGCCGAACAACCGGACGCTAGCGCGTGGCGGCTGATTTTATCAGCCGCAGGGCGCTAGCGCCGGGTTTTCGATAGCAGGAAAAAATCTGCTGCTCGATACTTAGTGACAGATATTTTGTCCTTCGTTACATAATCATGGAGGAAGCAGCGATGAAAAACGCCGCCCTTATTTTCTGTTCGTTTGTACTTGGCGGCTGTTTTGTCATTTGGATGCAAAGTGACGCGTCACCGACCACCGTCAATGCCGCTCAGCCGCCCAAAAATCGAGCAAAATTGGTGCCCGGTAAAGCTCGAACGGAAACAAAGGAAGTTTCCTTTCGGGCGACAGAAAACGACGCGTTGCTGGACGATGCGCTCAGCAACATCATTCCTCCTCGCGTGTACGATGCGAACGGACTTGCGCCGGATGAAGCAGTCTCAGCCTTTGTTTATGAAGCAAACACTCGAAGTGTCACTAATATCGCAACGCGGATTGGAGCAGCGCGAGGGTTATTTGGAGAAAACAAAACGTCTGACTCCGGGTCGGGGTTTATCCTGGACCGTGAAGGCCACATTCTGACTAACAACCATGTCATAGAGAGCGCTCAACGAATTCTGGTGACACTCCAGGACGGACAGGAGTATGAAGGGGAACTCGTTGGATCCGATCCCATCAATGATATGGCGGTTGTCAAAATCAAAGCCGCGCCCGAAGCACTCGTGCCTGTTCGGTTTGCGGACTCTTCGAACTTAAAAGTCGGGATGAAGGTATTTGCAATCGGAAATCCTTTCGGCCTGGAACGCAGTATGACGACGGGGATTATTTCCAGTCTGGATCGCACGCTACCTGTGACGCAAGCGCGTTCCATCAAATCCGTAATCCAGATCGACGCCGCGATCAATCCAGGCAACTCCGGTGGCCCGCTGCTGAATTCGCATGGAGAAGTCATCGGCATCAACACCGCGATTGCCAGCAAAACAGGTCAGAATTCCGGGATCGGTTTTGCGATCCCTTCGAATCTTGTCGCGCGCATTGTCCCGGAGTTGATTGAGCATGGCCGCTTTATCCGTCCAGAATTCGGAATCGACGAAGTCGCCCGCACTGAAAAAGGACTTCGAATTGAAACGCTGGCCGTGGACGGTCCAGCGACCAAAGCAGGTCTGAAAGGGCCTGAGATTCGCCGGACTCGACGCGGATTCGTGACGTTTGAAACCCGTGATATTACTCGCGCGGACGTGATTGTCGGAGTTAACGGTAAAAAAACACTGAAGCCGGACGAGTTCCTGTCCGAGGTTGAAAGTCATCGCCCTGGCGACAAAATCTCGATCGAAGTACTGCGCGACGGGCAGGTGATATCCGTGCAGCTTGTGTTGAAATAATCGAGGCCACTATGACTGACGTGCATTCGGCCGCACAGCGCTCTTTCAATATGTCGCGGATAAGTTCACGTGACACGAAACCGGAACTGATCGTGCGTTCTATTGTGCATCAGATGGGATACCGTTTCCGTCTGCATCGCAGGGATCTGCCCGGAAAACCCGACATCGTCCTGCCTTCACGCCGCAAAATTATTTTCGTGCATGGGTGTTTCTGGCATTGCCATCGCTGCCGCTACGGCAAGGTCACACCAGCAACGAATGCGGAATTCTGGAAAACCAAACGCGCGGCCAATTCAGATCGGGATCGACGCAACATCCGTCGCCTGCGGGCTGATGGCTGGCAGGTGCTTGTCGTCTGGGAATGCTGGACGAAGAACATCAACGAAGCACTGATTCCCCGGCTGCAGACGTTTCTGGGTGAATCCTGAAACGATCGCTCGGGAACATCTGTGCCGAAAAGCAAAAGCAAACAACCTCCCCCACGCGGAGCGTCAGGGGGAGGTCGGACGAGCGAAGCAATGTCCGGGAGGGGGCGAGGATACGAAAGTTGATGTTCGATAGATCCCTTATTTTTTCTTCAGGCTCGGGAATTCCACCAGAACTTTTTGCGCCCCGTCAACTCGATCGCGAAATGTGTCGTACGCCTGCTGAATTTCTGACAGCGGGAAGCGATGCGTAATCAAAGGTTTCAGGTTGACGCGACCTTCAGCGATCCATTGCATGGCGAGCGGGAAAGTGCGTTCGAAGTCCGGATGCAGACTCGTGCTGATGACAAGATTCTTGAGCATGGCTTCTTTGAGTTCCACGCCATCGAGAGGCATTGGTGGCACCCCGAAATACAGGATCTGCCCAAAGGGGCGCGTCAGTTGAAATGCGTCGTTCAAGGCTTGAGCGCGATGACCGACAGCTTCGATCACAACTTCCGGCAGTTCACCGTCCAGAATCTCACGAACCTGTTCGACCGCATCTTTGCCCCTGGCACAGATCGTATCTGTGGCACCCATTGTGCGACTGAGCTTCAATCGCGATTCGACAGGATCGATTCCGATAATCCGGCGAGCGCCTAAATTTCTGACACCGGTCGTAAACATCTGACCGATCGGTCCCTGCCCAAGGACAACGACGTCCTTGTCAATCATATTGGGAAGTTTCTTCAGCGCGAACACAACTGTTCCGAACGGCTGAGCGAGCATAGCCATTTCGTCAGTGAGACTCGGATCCAATGCAACAACACGCTCTTCAGAAAGTACAAACCGCTCAAACAGGCCCAACTGTCGCTCGGGGACGGCAAGCACGCGAGTTCCCGGTTTCCAGCGCTTGCCGTTCGTCTCGATCACGGTCCCGACCATTTCATGCAGCGACATACCGAAAGGCTGTGGATACTCGATGGAGTGGCCTTCGAAGTCACTGTCAAAAAACGGCAGGTCAGAACCGCACAGGCAAGTCATTTCCGGTTGAAAAAGAACCTGTCCGGGCGATACGGCGGCCGACGCCAGTTTCGGTTCTTCGATTTGTACGAGTTCAATACAACGACGACTGACAAGATGTCCGGCAAGCATGATCGCTCCGAGGGAAATTCGTTTTCAGGGTGAATCGCGGATCACTCAAATCTGTATCCGTGCCGAAGGTTCTTCTATCCTCGATATCGTTGCAATCCGTGAGGCCAGATTTTTAGCATCGAGCGGTCAATAAAGTGTCAATTCTTAATTTTACAGCGTCAGGTTCAGTTTCTCGGAGATTATCGAAGCTGTGGAAGGTGCGTTTTTCGTTGGCATTCGGTAGTCACTGGCAGAGTGAATCGGCGAACGGGCTGAATTGGCCCTGTGGAATCAGGCGGCTTTGTCTTTCTTTGATGCCACGAAATTCCCCTGTTCATCGACGTCCTCAAATCGCAGAGACAGGCGGCGTGAGATTCCGGATTCTTCCATCGTGACGCCGTACAACACGTCTGTCACAGCCATCGTTGGTTTGCGGTGAGTGATCATGATGAACTGCGTGTTCTGCTGGAATTCTCGCAGTACGTTGACGAATCGTCCGATGTTGCCGTCGTCCAGGGCGGCATCGACTTCGTCGAGAATGCAAAACGGACTGGTGCGACTTTTGAAAATCGACAACAACAGTGCAACCGCTGTCAGTGTTTTCTCTCCACCACTCAACAACGAGATACTCCGCAGTTCTTTTCCGGGCGGTCGCGCCACGACGTCGATCGAACACTCCAGCACATCATCGGGATCTTCCAGAATCAAATCGGCTTCTCCGCCGCCGAACAATTTGCGGAACAGTTCCCGGAAAAAAACGCGAATCGTTTCAAAGGATTCCAGAAACATGCGACGGCTTTCGACATTGATTCGTCGCACGATATCGCTCAACGCATCGCGCGCAGCTTCAAGGTCTGTCAACTGCGTATGTAGTCGCTGAAACCGTGTTTCCAGTTCGATGAGGTTGTCCAGACTTTCCGTTCCCACGTTGCCAATCTTCTTAAGCTGCCGGCGCAGTCGTTCCACACGCCGATCAATCTCGCTGCGAATTTCTGCATATTGAGCGGAATCGGCAATAATCCTCTGATGCGTGTCATCAAACAGCGGAAGTTCTGCAGCGGGAACAAATGCCATACCTTTGTTCGACGATTCCGATTCCGATTCGGTATCAGATTCGTTACCTGCGGCGCTCGCATCCCGCTGCATCCAGAGCGCGACGGCTGATCGCCCGGATTCAACAGCTTCACGGACTTCGATTTGAAATTCTTCGCGGATTCGTTCAGCCGATGTCGTCAACTGATGATCAATACTGCGTACCTGAAGCTCAGTCTCATGGTGGCGTGATTCGTGCTGACGGCGAACGTCGCGGATTTGAGTTTCCGCTGACGATGCCGCATTCCGATTCACACGCAGACGATTGCGAGTATTCGTGCGGCTGTGAATGTCGCCTGCAAGCTGATCATCGGTTACGCTCAATTCCGCAATTTCAGCGGACGCATTCAGCCTCGCGATCAACAACGAACGCTGACGGTCGGCGGCTGCGGTCAGTCTTCGTTCTGCTTCCTGCTGCTGCAAGTGCCGTTGTTCAAGATCATCGCCTACACGTTCGACTGCTTCCTGAAGTCCCAGCAGACGTTCTTCCGATCGCGTCAGTTCCAGACTGGCGGCGGTGCGATCCCGATCAATTGATTCAAGTTCGTGCTGTCGGTCGTTTTGCTGACTGGTGAGTTCCGCGATTTGTTCCTGTTGCTCCAACAGCAGTGCTTCTCCCGCTTGCTGCTGATGTTGAGCGTTTTCGATCTGTGCATCCAGATCGGCAATTTCTTCGGCCAGCTTTTGCCCCTGAGACTCCAGCAGATCGGCGCGTCTTTGAGTTTCTTTGATCTGCCGCCGCTGTTCAGCAACGACCTGTTCAGCAGTTCGCGACTGACTCACATGCTCGTTGACGCGCATGCGGGTCTGCGTAAGCTGGTCGTCGGTTGATGTGATGTTCTGAGTCAGCGAACGCAGCGTCAGTTCACGCTGAGCGATTTCGTGTTCCAGCCGATGCAGTTCATTTCTCAATCGACGCAGCTCACTCTTGCGCGACAGCAGTGCGGACTCATTTCGCACGGTTCCGGCAAAGAGTGTCCCGTCGCTTTCGATCAGTTCTCCCTGCAATGTGACGAAGCGACAATGGCCTGCGGTGAGTGAATGCAGCCGCAGGGCATCGGCGAGAGTTTCAACGACCCAGGTATCGGCCAGCAGATGACTGGTCAGCGTTGGCATCGTTTGTGGTGACCGAGCGAGTCCGTCGGCACGTCCCACGACGCCAGCCTGGCCGAAAAGCGATGGAGGAGCCGTGTCATCCTGTGAGAACACTGACCGCACGATGGGACTTTCCGATCGTGGATCGACCCACGTTACCTGCATCGGATCAGAAGCCCCGGCAGCCGCCAGCATCTGTTCAATGGAATCTGCGTTTGAACGCGACGAGTTTTTTTTACTGCCCCACCACGAATTGGCCTGCCGGGAGATTTCCGGATCTCATCGGGATCGTCAGTCCAGATATCTTCATCACGGCGTCGCAGACTGCCTCGAAGCTCTGACAAATCGCCACTGGCGACGTCGGTACTTTCGATAGAAATAAACCCCACACGGTCCGTGATTCGACATCGTCCGGAATTGAGGTAATCGATCAGCGGCTTCATCTGTGTCACGACAAGCAACTGAGCGCGACCGGACAACGCGACTTCCAGAAGGGCAGCGTTTTCCATATCCACGTCAAGCAGATCGGCCACACTTCCGCAGATCAGATTCCAGGGTTCAGAATTCGCTTCTTCAGCGCGGCGCAGGATTTCACGGACACCGATCCCGAAACCTTCCTGACGATCTTCAAGATCTTCCAGCACGCCGCGACGCGCGACCTGGGCACTTCGATGCTCACGAAGTTCCGCCAGCGACTGCTGCGATTGACTGCGTTCTGTGACCAGTTGATCGCGACTTCGAATCAGACTGTCTGCATCGCTTTCGACCTGCTGCAGAGCCTGCTGGACCAGATTCAGTGATTCCTCAATATCCGGCAGTTTTGCCTGCAAGGCTGCGATTTCGTCAGCAACAAGCGACGACTGCTCGATCAGCGTTGCTCTTCTCTGTTGTGCAGAATGCTGTAACGCCCGCAGATTGCTGAGTGCGGATGTGGCTTCAGAATTGAGCCGCACCTGCTGCATGAGTTCATGTCGCGCGGCTTCAATGCTGTCGCGCGCCTCGGTCAGAGCCTGCTGGAGCAACGCAATCTGATCATCGTTGGAAATCATCGACGATCGCCGCCGCTCAAAGGCGGCTCGTTCAAGCGAAAGTACAGAATTGAGATGAGCTTCCTCAGCCTGCGCCTCCGTCACCCGATTCTGCATCAGATTCTGCTGTCGAATCAGACGCTGCAGATCCGACTTGAGTTCTTCTTCTCGCGCGGCCTGATGTCGAACTGTAGAATCCAGACTGGCAATACGACTGCGAAGATCGCTGCGGCGACGTTCGACCTCGCGGAGCTGATCATCAACCTCCGCCAGCGCCGAGTCCGCAGAGGTAACCTGTGATTCCGCTTCTGACTGCTTTTGTCGCAGCTCCTGCAACGTGGCGGCGGATTCCTGCATCTGATGCTGGAGCACATCGCGTTGGGTCGATTCGCGGCGAAAATCGTCCGCCGCCAGACCAACCCACAACTGTTCCAGTTCGGTCGATACCGAGCGATAGCGTGAAGCACGTTGAGCCTGAGTCCGCACGGTGCTGACCTGTGTCTCAACCTCATCAACAAGGTCAGACAGTCGAACAAGATTTTGTTCGACTCGTTCCAGACGTTTCAACGCCTCAGTTCGCTTTTGTTTGAAACGACTGATGCCCGCCGCTTCTTCGAAAATCAACCGCCGATTGGCGGCATTGGACTGCAGAATCTGATCGACGCGCCCCTGTTCAATAATGCAGTACGTCGCCGCACCGGCACCTGTACCGACAAACAGTTCACGGACGTCCTTAAGTCGAGCGGTGTTGCGATTGATGAGATATTCTGAATCACCGGACTGCCAGATTCTGCGACCGATCGAGACCTCATCCTGATCCATCGGAATGAAGCGAGTTGTATTGTCGAAGATCAGCGTGGCTTCGGCAAACTGTGAGCCTGTGCGGCTGGCGGAGCCGTTGAAGATGACGTCGGTCATGTCCTTACCGCGAAGACTTTTGGCACTCTGGTCACCCAGAATCCACTTAATCGAATCCACGACGTTGCTCTTTCCGCTCCCGTTCGGACCCACAACACCGGTGATTCCCGATGCGAAGTCAAAACTGGTGCGGTCGGCGAAACTCTTGAATCCGAAGAGTTCGAGCGACTTGAGCATGAAACCGAATCCTTGGCACTTTCCAGAACGTTACGTCAGCCGAAATCTTTGGTTTGCCTTACTTCTTTCCTCCGAACGGACTTTTCAATTTTTCCGCAATCCTCGCACCGAAACCGGAGACGCCGCCTTTCATCGCTGACATGTCCACGGTTTCAGGTTCGAACGATTCCATTTCTGCTTCAGACTCCGACTGTATTGTTTCAGCTACGTCTGATTGGAGTGTTTTTTCAGACGTTTCGTGACTCGCCTGGAGTTCACCCGTCTCAGAATCAGACGCATCGGTTGACTCTTTTTCCAGATCGTCGTCATCCTGATCGGCTTCAGGCCCGCCTGGTGCGGTGGAAGCAGACTTCTTGCTATGTCTGGATTTTGCGTCGTGTTTCGCGTCCTGTTTCTGCACTTCATCAAAATTCAGCCGCGAGAGTTTTTCTTCCGTTTCGTTGTCTCGGAGTTCTTCTTCATCCAGTTCGTCGAAGAGTTCCGGCAGCAGCCGTGAACTTCCGATTTTCTTGCTGCTTTCGTCTTCAGACTCTTCCGAATCTTTCGAATCTTCAGCCTTTCCATTCGCCAGATACATTCGACCGGCCTGCGGCAATCGATCGATGCCGAATTGTCCTACGAAATTGTGCTGTTGTTCCGCTTCGATCAGCAGTTGCACAATGTCCGGATAAGTCGCGCCCAGATCTCCGCAGGTTCGCACGATCTCCACGACATGGTTCGCAACCCGCTGTCGCTGTGGTTCTTCATTTAACTTGTAGAGGATCACATCGACTTCATGGTCACCCGTGGCACCAATCACGCGAATATGGCGTCCAGCGTTCAGCACTGCGGGCAGACGCAACGTTTGTTCCGGGCCAAAGATCACGACTTCAGGTGACCGACGTCGCGTGACATGGACCATCGACTCCCCAGGAACATCAATGACATGCATCAGGAATCGATTGCCAAAGACCGCAGGGTGCAGCCAGGGATCGTTGGGATCAAGCTCTTTGAGTGCTCGAAATGCCCCGTAACGTGTTTCCATCGAACTTGAGTCCATCAACTCGCGAAGCGCTAATACCGAATCGGCGTCATCGATCACAGACAACGCGACAAACGCATACACGCGAAATGCCGGTTGATCTCGTGCGGCTTCTTTCAGAATCGGAATGCCAGCCCCGTCGCCAAGGTAAGCCAGGGCCTGAGCTGCCTGGAACTTGACTTCGAAATCTGTCGAATCCAGAGCATCTTTCAGGAATGGTATGCCGTTGTCACCGATCGCTTCCAGTTGCAATGCCGCAATCTGCGCCTTGTCAGGATCCATAATATCACGTGCGAGTTTCTCTACTCGAATTCGCCGTGCGACATCGGATTCGTTGAAGGCGATGCTGCGAATGATCGCCTGATAACGAGGAAAGTTGTTGATGTACTGTGGATGAACTTTCAAACTGATCAGATCGTCCTGCCTGGCTTCGGCACAAGGGATCTTCTGGCCGAAGTTGTTGTATCGGTTAAAGCGCTCGGAAACGGCGTCTGCGATTCTCTTGCTGTTTCGAAATCCCTTCTTTTCGCGACGCAGGACAATGCTGAGGTCTCGTGCTGTGCGGGAGACGGCTCCGCCAGGAATTGTGCCGTACATCAATTCTCCCTGACGCTCTTCGGAAGATCCGTTGACGCCCAAATTGGTCAGAATGGCTCCACCGGCCACGGCATATTCATGACCCTTCAACGCACCGCGACCTTCGATGTTTTGTTCTTCGAACATGCGTGTTTCCAGCAGCCAGCCGCCCTTTAAGCTGGTGGCTTTGGCCTGCGGCGGGATTGCGACGCGGACGTCAAATCGCTGGCCTTTTTCGACCATCGCCGGCAGATACCCAGTAACAACGACCAATGCCGTATCCTGAGATGCAAGAATTCGTTTTCCGTCTTTGACTTCGCGGCGAGACATCTCATTTCCAAGCTGAGTTCGCAGCGCGGAAGGCGAAGGGTCTCCGCCAGTGCCGTTCAGGCCGGTGACAAGCCCTACACCACGGAGAGTGATGACAGTGTTGCCCTGAACACTGATGTATTCGTCGAGCAATGGTGTTTTAACGCTTGTGCCAAAATCATCATCGTCGTCTTCAAGCTTTGATTTGGATGATTTCTTTTTGTCTTTCTTTACCGAGTCTTCAGGTTCCTTGTCACTTCCAAACTTATCCGCCAGCATCGCGGCACCGGGCAAGGACATCAGCCCGGACGCGCATCCGCACAGAAGAGTCGAAGTCAACAGGCAAATGATGGCGGCTGCAAAGCTGTATCTTCCTTTGCGGCATTCCCGGGTATGCGTTCGCATTGGCCCGTGATTGCCATCGGATTTCAACAATGGATGTGACATGTTGCAGCTCCATCGACGTTACGAACCGCCGGAGTCTGAGTTTGAAGACGGGAATTGAAACGCACGACTCGGCCACACACGATGCATGTGACATTGTCTGCGAAGATGGGATCAGGAGGAGGCTGAAAGGAACATCCGGCCTCGCGTTGCCATGTTGCATGATAGCTGACAACGCGAGACCAGATGTTGTGTTCTGGAGGGAACTTGCTGAGTCTGCAACTGCATTCGACAAACAGATTCGGCGGTCGCGGTGGGTGGACATCCCCGATTCTGCTGATCTGATTGGAAAGACCAGCATCGTTGGAACCGCGATTGTCATCAATGTGCCGAAGGGATGATTCGGACATCAACTGGAGAATCTGTCTGACCGTGATACGGGTACAGAACAACTTTACAGTTCAAACAATACTACGTCAGGATTTCTACCGTCAATGTCCGTCAGCCACTTCGTCCCGTCCGAGTTTCTTTGAATTTCAGAAGCGGCGTTTCGTCCGGCAGGAAGTGCATTCCCGCAACCTCTGCCTGCAAAGTGCCGCCAACCGACACGCACGGCCTTCGGCAAAATCTGCGCCTTGGTGACTGAGGTTGGAGCTGTTTCATCAGGCGGCACGGTGAGTTCCAGGAGCATCCCCGGCAAAAAAACTTCAGCCAAATCGTCAAGAGATCTTTCGTCCAGTTGCGAATACTTCAGACCTTTCTGCGTCGCCAGCATTTTGATTCTGCGGATCGCAGTCACGCAACCGTAGGCCAGCCACATGCGGCCTCCGGCTCTCAGTCGCTGCCTCGCGCCAGTCACTAACGAATCCAGCAGTAGAAAATCTGGATCGTACAACGCGAATTCTTCGACCGTCTTCGGCTTGTCGTTTTCCCACGGAGGATTGGAAATAATAAAATCAAAACGCTCGTTCGGCTTAATCACGGCCCAGGCATTGGGATTCCTGCGAGGAACGAGTCGCGCGTCCAGGCGATTTTCGTCACCAAACGTCTCAATCGTGTTGAAGCGAACATTGTGAATCGCGTTCGGATTCACGTCCGTCGCAACAACATGGGCGGCCCCTGCGTGCAGGCAGCAGAGTGACACCAGACCGGAACCCGTACCGATTTCCAGAATTCGGCCACCCTTGATATCAGGCGATAGGAAAATTTGCATTCGCAAACTCTCAGTATCAGCCGGTTCCCAGAATACCGTGTCCATGATCGCAACATCATGCAACAGCGGTGGCACAGTTTCCCAGCGCACAATTCCTGGCAACGAAGCAGCGGTTGTCACTGGATGAGCAATGGATTCAGTTGCCGCCGGATGAACAATCCGTTCGGATGTTGCTTCGTCCCCTGGAGTTTCTGCCGTCGCTGGTGATTCTGGAACCGTGACGTTCGACGTCGATGACTCTGCGCAGCCAACAAGCAAAATCGCGGCAGATACGAAGGCGAACTTCGGAATCAAAACACAGCCAGTCATCGCGATGCCTTTTACAGCAAGTCAAACCAGTCACCGAACAAACGTTGAACTCCGGCGGACTGTTAGGCTAATCGGGCAGCTCTTTGCCTTTTGTCTCCGGTCCGAACCAGATAATCACGACGCCGATCAGATAAATTGCGGCGAGGGCGGAACCGGCTTTGGGCATGTCGCCTTCAAACCATTCTTTAAGATTGGCCGTCTGAAGACTTCCAATGGCTGCAATCACGCGACCGAAGTTGAATGCAAATCCCTGTCCCGTCGCACGGACGGAGGTTGGGAAAAGTTCCGGAAAGTACAACGGAAAGAATCCGTAAAAACCTGCCGTAACGCCGCCTGCCAGCACCGCAGCCAGCAGAAAACTGAGATTGAACGCATCATGCCCGCGATAAAAGTACACTGCGGACGCCACGGACCCCAGACACAGGGTCGCATAGGTGATGCGACGACCGAACCTGCCTGCAGCAAGCGCGGCGAGGATCGTGCCGAAAATGGCACCAATCGCAAGCGCCGCCTGAGTCTTCTCCTTGGCATAATGTTTAACTCCGACCTGAACTGTGCCGTCATCCAGTTTAATTTCCTCATTCGGCAGCAATCCATCCGCCCAGCTTGGTGCCCATTGAATCGATCCCCATGTACCAAGCAACGCGACACCGGCCAGAGCCGAACCCAACAGCATCCGTCTGACGATCGACGAGCTCTGTTCCTCAGCCACTTTTCCGCTCGCCACCGCGCGACGGAGAAACTGTCGGACCGGATGCAGAAAACTTATCATGCAGGCAGCCAATCCGATCAATGTGATTCCGACGCGAATCGGATTCCAAAGGTTGACGAACTGAGGTGATAGGTTCTTCAGGAACGTGAGGTGATCGGTGGCCAGCGGTGACCAGACATAAATAATTCCGATGGCAGCAAGGCATCCGGCAAGGACCGCGAACAGATCCGAATTATTCCAGTGCGATGTCTTTCCACTTTTGTGTTCCTCTTCCCACTTCGCAGACTCCGGCACAAACAGGCGGATGAAGAAGATCAGCAGGGCCGGAACTGCGCCACTCACCATCAGAAACCGCCATGCAGAATTCTCCAGGAAGTACTGTGCAGTCGTCTCCGACAGTCCCGCAGACAGTAACAGAGAATGGATACTGGTGATGAATTCCGTCAGCCCCATACTCAACAGCGCGACGAGCAGAAATCCGACATTGGATGCCGCTCCGATGAGTCCTGCGATGAAGGCACGCGACTTGCCAGGCCAGATTTCATTGACGAGCGCAACTCCGAGTGACCACTCACCACCCATTCCAAGCGATGCGACAAAACGCAGCAGAGCGATATGCCATGCTTCTGTTGCGAATCCGCAGAGTCCCGTGAACACGGCGTACGTGAATATGCTCAGAGACATCGCTTTGACACGCCCCATTTTGTCGCCGAGCCAGCCGAAGAGTACGCCGCCGCTGGCGGCACCGACCAGAAATACGGCATAGATAACACCAAACCAGCTTGACACAGAACCTGACTGCTCGCTCCCCGCAAGCAAGTCCTGCAACGCCGGCTTGCCAATGAGTGGAAACAGCCCCATCTCGAACCCATCGAACATCCAGCCCAGCAGAGCCGCAATCAACGTTGCATTGCGTCCAGTCGTTGAAACGCTTTCGGCTTTCTTCGTTTTTGTCATTGGGACGTGAATCCAGGAAAAATCAGTGATTGTCTTTATGAAGCAACTCAACCGCTTCTACACAAATGCAGCCTGTGAAGCAATTCAGTGGCCGTGGCGAGCATGTTTTCAGATTGACATTGATCCGGTTAGCCCGTTTGCATGACGGTTTGTCCGGATACCCGCCTGACTCTGAGTTTCATCGTAAAAAACGATGGAAAGGTGTTTCCCTGAATAGGATCATTTAAGATGAAAGGAGCGGCGTCAGTTGTAAGTCAACTCAACGTGTGAGACGATAAAACTCGGCGTTCGCGTCCATTTCAAGCCCGACGGACACGCCAAATACAACGGCAAAAAGACGCTCGACACCATCCGCGCTCGGCAGTAAGGATCGCAAGTGATGAAATCGTGGAAGTTGCTCATGGCATTGACATTTGTGCTGCTGACAGCCAGGCCATTGTCCGTCAGTGCTGATGAAACCGTCCGATACAACCGCGATGTGTTGCCGCTGCTGGCGGATCACTGTTTTTCATGTCATGGGTTTGACAGTGCGAAGCGCGAGGCAGGACTGCGGCTCGATCAACGTGTCGGCAGCACAGAAAAACTGGAATCCGGTGCCCGCGCCATTGTGCCGGAAGACCTGAATAACAGTGAGCTGTGGACACGTGTCACGTCCGCGGATCCAGACATTCGTATGCCGCCGCCGGCGACCGGTCACACGTTGACTCTTGGTCAGCGCGAAATCTTGCGACGATGGATCGAGCAAGGGGCTGAGTACGAGCAACATTGGGCCTATATTGCACCTCAGCGATTGCAGGCGCGGATCGTCGCGGGAGTCGAACAGCCGATCGATCGCTTCATTCGAGCGCGACTCGCAACGGAACGTATTCAGCCGTCTCCGCCCGCTGATCGGGCGACGCTGATTCGGCGTGTCACACTGGATCTGACCGGGCTGCCTCCGTCGCCGCTGGAAGTCGATGCCTTCGTGAATGACGATCGAGCGGATGCCTGGGAACGTGTCGTGGACCGGCTCCTCGGTTCGGTGCATTTCGGGGAGCGATGGGCGCGATGGTGGCTGGATCTGGCGCACTATGGAGACAGTGACGGATATTTACAGGATTTCTTGAGGCCTGTGGCGTGGCGCTATCGGCAGTGGGTTGTCGATGCGTTCAACAGTGATCTTCCTTTCGACGAATTTACCATTCAGCAACTGGCGGGGGATCTCATTCCGAATGCTACGGTTTCGCAACAAATGGGAACGGGTTTCCTGCGTAACACGCTGAGTAATCGCGAAGGTGGTGCCGATCTGGAAGAGTTCCGCGTCAACCAGGTGCTCGATCGAACAGCGACGCTGGGCACAACGTGGCTGGGACTGACGACCGGCTGCGCTCAGTGCCACGATCACAAATTTGATGCAATCTCGCAGCGCGAGTTCTATCAGCTTTATGCATTTTTCAATAACGCCGATGAAGCAAACCTCTACGCGCCACTGCCTCACGAGAAAGAGCCGTGGGAGGCGGCGAAGAAAGAATACGATCAGCAGCGCGCCGAGTTGCTGGCACCGGTAGCCGCTCCGCTGGCGGAACTACAAACCAGGTGGGAGCAGAAGATTCTCTATACCGAAACACATCCCGGCGAGGATTTCTCCTGGGACCGCACTTTAGAATTACTCGGGCTTCAGTGGGGTCAGAGTCTCGGCGAAGGGCAGCTAGAGGGACTGGCCATCATTAAGACACCGATAGCAGTACGTACAATCGACCAGCAGCAGCGATTACAGGACTATTTTCTCCGATCTGCCCCGTCGGAATACAGCGACAAGTTAACGGAGCTAAAGGTCAGCGAACTGGTCAGCAAGCTCGATGCACTGACAAAAACGATTCCCCCCGTGACCCGTGCTCCGGCAATGATGAAATCGCCAGCGAATCGCCCAAACTACATCTTTGTGCGCGGGGAGTATCTCCGACAAGGTGATAATGTTTCGCCGGGAACGCCAGTCAGTCTTCCTCCTTTGAAGACTGACAGTGAAGCCGACCGTCTGGCACTGGCTCGATGGCTGGTCGCTCCGGAACACCCGCTCACGGCGCGCGTCGCGGTAAACAGGCTCTGGCAGGAATTGTTTGGGCGTGGACTGGTCGGCACATCAGAAAACTTTGGCGTCCGCGGCGACCGTCCGTCACATCCGGAATTGCTCGACTGGATCGCGGTCGAATTCATGCAGCAGGGATGGAGCGTCAAAGCAATACTTCGCACGATCGTTTTGTCGGAAACCTATCGGCAATCGTCATCCGCTCGACCTGAACTGGAAACGCGGGATCCTCAGAACAAACTGTTCGCGCGGCAGGTTCGACTGCGATTGTCGGGCGAGGCCGTCCGTGATTCCGCGCTGGCCGTCAGCGGTCTGCTTAATCGGACGGTCGGCGGGCCCAGTGTGAAACCGCCTCAGCCAGCCAGTGTCTCGAAGGAGGGCTACGCAAATTCCTGGGAGCCCAGTCTCGGTGCCGATCGCTATCGCCGTGGCCTGTATACCTTCATTCAGCGCACTTCTCCTTTCGCCCAGTTCGTGACATTCGACCTGCCTGATACCAGCCGCAGTTGTACACATCGCGAGCGGTCCAACACGCCGCTGCAGGCGCTGAATCTACTCAACGATCCCAACTTTTTCGAAGCTGCGCAGGCCTTGGCCATGCGTATTCAACGAGAATCCGCCGGCAATGATGAACAGCGGCTTGAACACGCCTTCCTGCTGGTACTGGCACGTCGTCCGCAGCCCTCGGAATCAAAACGTTTGCTGATCTATTTGACACAACAACGATGCTTGCTGGAGAACGATCCCGCAACAGCTCAACAACTGCTTGAAACCGAATCAGCCGACGCTGACGCTGCGTGGGTGACTCTGGCCAGCGTACTGCTGAACCTCGACGAATTCATCAATCGGGAATAACGTATACCCACAAATTCAGGACGACCACAGATTGGTTTTCATCGAAAATAAGTTTGAAATTTGATTTTTGACACTCTGTTTGAAATATGATTTTTGACACGCTGGTGGTGTTCGGACTGTTTATGGGCTTTTGAATTATGAAATCTGCTTCTAACCGACTCTCCGATGTTGCACTCAATCCGCCAACTTCACGCCGAGATTTTCTTGCCGGCAGCTCGCATGGATTCGGTGCGATGGCGTTGTGGCATCTGCTCGCACAGGATGCGCGGGCGGCGATGCGCCAACCGCATTTCACTCCGCGAGCCAAAAACGTCATCTTCCTGTTCATGATGGGAGGTCAGTCGCATCTCGATCTCTTCGATCCGAAACCAAAGATGGCCGCTCTGCACGGTCAGCCGATCCCGGCTCATCTGACGATGGCTAAGAAAAGCGCGACGGGTGGAATTCTGGAAACCGTTCAGGCCAGCCCTCGCAAATTTCAGCGTCATGGTCAATGTGGAATGGAGTTGTCCGACTTTCTGCCGCACACCGCCACGATGGCCGACGATATCTGCCTGATTCGTTCGATGCACTGCGAACATTCCAATCACGATCCGGCTCAACTGTTGATGCACTGCGGAACGCCGCTGTTTGGGAATCCAGGCATGGGCTCGTGGGTGAACTATGGCCTTGGTAGTGCATCGGAAAACCTGCCCGGCTATCTTGTGCTGATCTCGGACGACGGACACGGCCTGGAAGGTGCCGGCAGTTCACTATGGAGCAGCGGCTTCATGCCTTCGACATACCGAGGTGTCTCGTTCCGCAACTCAGGAGATCCGGTCCTGCATCTAAGCAGCCCGAAAGGGATCAGCACGGCAGCACAGCAGGCACGCCTCGACGTGCTGCGGGATCTGAATCAATTCCATCAACAGGTTACCGGTGATGAGGAAATCGCATCGCGAATTGCTTCTTACGAAATGGCGTTTCGCATGCAGACTGCCGCTCCGGAATTGCTCGACTTCAGCCAGAAGACTGCCCAGACGCGAGCGATGTACGGACTGGATGCCGATCAAACGCGGTCCTTCGGATCGAACTGTCTGCTGGCGCGGAGGATGGTCGAACGCGGTGTTCGATTTGTTCACCTTGTCCACAGTACCTGGGATCATCACTCGGATCTGACGAAACGTCTGATGAACAACTGCGGCATGACCGACCAGCCTGGAGCGGCGCTGCTCAAAGATTTGAAAGAGCGTGGATTGCTGGAGGACACACTGGTCGTGTGTGCCGGAGAATTCGGTCGAACTCCGATGGGAGAAGTTCGTCGTGGCCAGCAATCAGACGGTCGCGATCACCATCCAAACGCCTTTAGTGTGTGGATGGCTGGTGGTGGCGTGAAACACGGTCATATCTACGGAGCCACCGACGATTTCGGCTTCAACGTGACCGAGAATCCGGTTCATGTTCACGATCTCCAGGCCACGATCCTGCATCTGCTAGGCATCAATCACGAACAACTCACGTACCGCCACGCGGGCCGCGACTACCGCCTGACTGATGTGGCGGGCAATCCTGTTCAGGGTGTTCTGGCATGAAAGTACACCACTGAGTTTCCACGGATGGAACATATCCGGCAACCCTTGCCACTCGGACCTTTTCTCGGGACACTTTAGACTTCACGCGGTGAGGAAAGATGCCTTCGCAAATCCACACGGCGTGGATCGGGGCTTTCTTCGTTTAACCCGACCCAACGGGGAGGCACGACTATGGCCTCGCCGTTGGCTCGGGTTAAACGAGGATTGATAGCGTCAATCTGCGTGCAGTATACCATGCTGCCGCTTCCGGCTGGTCGAAGCTATTTTTTTCTGGAGACGAACCAATGATTTTTTCGGTACGCGCCTACGCTGCTCTTTTGGTGATTGTATGGTCGGTCTCGGCCCATGCAGCCGAGTTCTTTTTCAAAGATGGTGATGTCATCGTCATGGTTGGCGACAGTATCACCGAACAGCACCTGTATTCCAATTACGTTGAAATGTGGACTGTGACTCGTTTTCCTGACTGGAAACTCACATTCCGCAATGTTGGTATCGGCGGAGATCGATCGGTTGGCGGAAATGCGAGGTTCGCACGAGATGTCCTGCTGCACCATCCCACGGCCATGACGGTCGACTTCGGAATGAATGACGGAAGCTACCGTGCGTTCGGTAACGATACATTTAAGCCATTTATGGATGGCCTGCAGGGAATGGCCGATCAGGCTGCGAAAGCCGGCATCCGCGGCGCATGGATCACGCCTCAACCGCTGGATACGGATACGCAGGGACCGACGGCCCTGACCGGATACAACGAAACGTTGGAACAGTTCTCTGCGGGAACGAAAGAAACAGCAGACAGGAATCAGGGTTTGTTTGTGGATCAGTTCCACCCGTATCTGGAAGTCTTAAACGCAGCTCGTAGTCGGTCCCCTAAATACGCGCGAATCACCGCTGGCGATGCCGTTCATCCGGGGCCTCCGGGGCAAGCGTTGATGGCCGCTTCGATCCTGAAGGGGTTGAGCTTCCCAACGCTGGTGTCATCAGTCGAAATCGATGCGAGCGCCGGTAAGCTCATAACGGCACAAAACTGTACGGTCGAGCATATCAGTGTGAAAGACGGAGGGTTGAGCTTTTCACGACTGGATCGTGCGTTACCGTTTTTTCCTGAGGACGCCGCTGAAATTTTGCCGTGGGCATCGATTCTGGAAGAACTGAATGACTACCGGTTGAAAGTAACCGGCCTGCCCGCCGGAACGTATGCCATTCAACTGGATGGCACCAGGATCACTGAGATCACGGCGGAAAAGTTGGCGGCTGGAACAAACCTCGCCGCTGCCGCATTACAGACTGGCCCGATCGCCGATCAGGTCAAGGCCGTGCGCACGGCAGTCGAGATCAAAAACCGCTTCCACCACGACATGATCTTTCGCGGGATTGTGCTGTCCAGTGTTCCTGAATGGATCTACAGCGTTGTGCCTCAGGCGGAACTGGAAGTGAAAAAACAAGCTGTCATTCAGGAACGTCTTGCCAGGTTACCCGCCATGGATGCTGAGGTAGCCCAGATGCTCAAGATGAAGGCACATACCGTGGAAATCGTCCCAGTGAAATGATCTTGACACACTTGCCAGCGGCGTTTGGCAGAGTTACTCTTTCAGCAGGCGGCGATAATCCACACAGCATACACACACTATCAGTGTCAGATCACAGATAACTTACATTGTACGCCGACTCGATCAAAGTGATTGTTGTTGAACGACTGTCGCTAATGAAGAAACGAGCAACAAATGGCTAACTCGGACTTTGTGGCGAACGGACGCCAGAATGCCTTGAAGGCAATCGACGCTGCCGTTCGACCTGAGATCGAAGCCAGGTATGCTGATGAATGGCAACGCGCATGGTATGTCGGGCGTTGGATTCTGCGACGGAAGATCAACCATGAAGTCGCGGCACGGATTGCGGAACGCCAGAATGAAGCTCCCGCAGACGCACTCTATTGATCATTGTTTGTGGCATATCGCTCGAATAGCTCAGCACGGCACTGGAACATAGGGCCGGTTTCGGGAAGCAACCGATAAGTCGCTACTCGACTATTTCAAACAGGGTTTTGGCGTTAAATATGAACGATCGCAACTGATAGCAGTACGTGTGTGGCGATAGAAGGAATGCGGAGTCCTCAAGCTTTACGCCAAAACTTCGTAAGATTTAACGGTGTCAGGTCATGATTCGAGACCTGTGGCTCCCCAGCGGCTGCGCTTAAAAGACAGACTAAAAAAATGCTTTGACTTCGCGAGTGCGTACGAATGGCGTGGAGTAGCGATCGCGGTTGAGCGGGTGGCTGCAGCCAAACGCTTCGGGTACGCCCTTTCCAACTGACAAATTGTTTCCGGCTGCATTGCAAGGCAAGGGAGCAGTCGCAAGCGATTCGGCATGCGGATAAAACAATCACACATGAGGATAAAATGCCCGATAGGCGGTTTATCGGTGGCGAAACCCACGAGAACTATCCGTATTATCCGACTGATTCATGTGGACTTGGACTGAACGACTGTTCCGCTCGTCTGACAAGGCCCGGCGACCGTATATTCACCCATCTCTGGGTAACTTTGACTCCGACGCCGTGATTGGATGGACGCGTAAATGTCGGGTTGCGGATCGCGACGTAGATGTCGTGATCGGATCTGACAGCGAACCTCCGTCGATCGAAATGGCGAACACCGCCGCCCGCTGATCGGTAGCGTTCGCCTGCAATGAAATAGTTGTCGATGACAATCACCTTGCTGCGGATTCCCGCAGGGACACTCTCTGCGCAGAAATCAGACTTTCAGCTAAAACTGTCGGGGGGGGGTATTCGTCTGGCAAGATTCGGAGTCGTGCGGCGCACCACAGTCAACGGATCGGCCGGTTGATCTGCGGCAAGAACTTGATCTTTAAAGGCGAGAGCGTTAACGACTGCAGAAGGCCTGCCCCCTCCCAATCCACAGCCTGCACCACAAAATATCAGTTCAAAAACACGGTTCCGTTTCAGACTTTTAACATCAAGGTGCAGTCCGTCTGGCCCGACCACACACGGTGAATTATTTGTGGAAATGGAATTCAGGTCCATCTGAAACACAATGATGCTGCGCAAATCCTGTCAGCGCCGGTGAGCCGCAAAATTCCTGAAGTCGCGTTACAGTCGAACGTGATTTGATACAATCTCTGGTCACATACATATTAGAAGTAGAGCCATGATTTCACGCACGATCTTCCGACTGTATCCCGTCGCTGCGGTGTTGATTGCATCGCCCGCAGTCCTGTTCGCTCAGCAACCGCCGTATGATGTCTTTCCATCAGCCGATGCGCCGTACTACCGTGTGCGCTACGAGGCATCGCAGCAGCCTGGGGAACTCGTCTATGCGGTCAATTACACAATCTGGATTCCCAGCGGCGTGCAGTCGCTCCGCAGTGTCATCGTGCATCAGCACGGATGCGGCGAGGCCGCCCGATCTTCCAGAACCTGCAATACAGCGATACCCCGACGCAACCACTCATGCCACTGCGTTTTGCCGATACGAAGACTGAACCCGGCACGAAGCACAGCTACCGTGTCATTGCGGTCAACACCGTGGGAGACAAGTCACAGCCGTCGGAAGATTCTGTAAGCGGAGATATCCCCGCAGCACCTTGAGATCAAAAGCGTATCGACAAACCATTAGCGGAACCGCGACCGACGGGGAATCTCTTTCGAAGCAACATGATTCACATGGGACAAACGGCCGCACGATTCTTCTTACTTTTTATGTGAGTTCTTCATGAGCGTCCTTTCTCGTCGTGATTTTCTTGTCAACTCGGCAACGCTGACCGCAGCCGGATTGGGCACATTTTCCGGAACGCTTCCCGCAGGTTTCGGGCAGGATGCAATAGAGCCGATCATCGATATTCATCAGCACACAAACTACTGGCAGCGGGATGCGGACAGCCTGATCGCTCACCAGAAGGCGATGGGAGTGACGCAGACCATTTTGCTGCCGGCAGGATCTTCTGTCAGTCGCGCGTCCACAGCCAATGGAAAACACAACGGCCTCGGCGGGGTGGGTGCGGGAGGAAGTGAATCAGTTCTTGTCATGTCGCGCGAGCACCCTGGCGAATATTACTTCGGTGCTAATGAAGTCACCGACCTTCCTGAAGCCCGTAGTGAGATTGCGAAATACCTTGACCTCGGCGGCATCATCATCGGTGAACAGAAGTTCGATGTTGAATGCGATTCAGCGGAAAGCCAGGAACTGTACGCTCTGGCTGCAGAATACAACGTCCCGATACTTATGCACTTCCAGCATGGTGCATACAATCGGGGTTTTGAGCGTCTGTATAAGATGCTCGAGAAATTCGCGAAGACCACCTTTATTGGCCACGCCCAGACATGGTGGGCCAACATTGACAAGAATCATACTGACCAGGCGGATCTTTATCCAAAGGGCAAAGTCACGGCCGGTGGTCTGACTGACCGTTACCTCGCTGACTATCCTAACATATTTGCCGACATGTCAGCGGGTTCTGGCCTGAATGCACTCACCCGAGACGAAGAACACGCGAAGGGATTTCTGGATCGGCACAGAGATAAAATCCTGTACGGCAGCGACTGTGCAGACTCAGAAGGCACCGGTCCCAAATGTCAGGGCGCACAGACGATTGCAACCATCCGTAAACTGGCTCCTGACAAAGTCGCAGAACGCAGAATCCTGTATGAGAATGCAAAGAAACTCTTTCGTCTCGGATAATCCGAAAATGGCACGCGAATCATCAGGTGCCGGTGCCTGATGTTGAGGGCAATCGCATCGAGTTCGCTCGCGGCGATATATTGAATGTGAACTGAACGGCAACGGGTTGCGTATGCGGCCCAAGAGTTCCGCCGCATGAATTCTGCCGACGGGAACAGGACCGTCGAGGCGACCGCCGCTATTGCTAGCTTTCGATAATCGGATGGATGACTTCCCCGTGAACGTCGGTCAGCCGGAAGTCGCGGCCCGCGTAGCGATAGGTCATACGCTGATGATCGTAGCCCATGAGATGCAGGATTGTTGCATGAAGGTCGTGAGCTGAAACTGGGTTCTCGACGGCTCGAAAGCCAAAGTCGTCCGTCGCGCCGTACACCATCCCTTTCTTGATTCCGCCGCCCGCCATCCAGAGCGAAAAGCCCCAGTGGTTATGATCACGGCCCTGACTGGCTCCGGAACCGTCCTGTCCCATCTCAACCGAAGGGGTCCGACCAAACTCCCCGGTACACAAAATCAAAGTTTCATCGAGCAATCCGCGCTGCTTGAGGTCGATGATCAATGCTGCCAGCCCCGAATCACATTCATTCGCGACCTTGCGATGTTCGACTTTAATGTTCGAATGGCTGTCCCATGGCTGCATGTCACCGTGCCATGTCTGAACGAAACGCACGCCACGTTCGATGAGTCTTCTCGCCATCAGCAGTTGCCGATTCTGTGGTCCGTCACCGTAAAGTTTCTGAATGTGTTCCGGTTCTTTCGAAACATCGAACGCATCACTGGCTTCCGTCTGCATTCGAAACGCCAACTCAAACGATTTGATGCGTGATTCAATGGCCGCTTCACCTGGACGTTCTGTCAGATGCTGAGCATTGAGCTGCTGCAGAAACTCGAACTGCTTTAACTGCTCTGTTGAAGAAACTCGTTTGTTCTGCAGGAAGTCGATCAGACGTGTGGGATCCGGGTTCGAAGTATCGACACGAGTTCCCTGGTACGAGCCAGGAAGAAACGCCGACCGCCAATTTCCGGCACCGGCTACCGGCATACCTCCGGGACACAAAGCGATGAAGGCCGGGAGGTTCTCGTTGATTGATCCCATCCCCCACGTGAGCCACGAGCCCAGACTTGGCCGAACCAGACGTTGATCACCCGTATTCATCAGCATGAGCGACATCTCATGGCTGGGGAGTTCCGCATGCATGGATCGAATGACAGTCATCTCATCGACGCACTTTGAAAGGTGCGGAAACAGATCGCTGACGGGAATCCCGCTTTCGCCGTGCTTCTCAAACTTGAATGGGCTGGGCAATGCCACGCCCGTCTTGCGTTCGGTCTGCAGGTTCTCAAATGGAAGCATCTGCCCGGCTCGACGAGTCAGTTCCGGCTTCGGATCAAACGTGTCAACCTGAGAAACACCACCGTTCAGAAACACGTGAATGATGTGTTTGGCACGGCCCGGGAAATGCGTTCCCATCGCTCCGCCAACCTCTCCCGCCGACGCAGTATTCCCCAACATGTCGGCCAGTGCGAGACCGCCGAACCCCATGCCGCATTTTTGTATCCAATGCCGTCGTGTTTGGTTAATCATGATGAGACTCTTTATCGACGTTAATCCAGAAATGTAAACTCGTTCGACGCCATCAGTGCGTGCGCCAAAAGTATCCAACTGCGTTCAGGATCGACTGCAGCACCGTCAGCCGTTGTCGCGGCGGGAATGGCTTCACTCAGGAACTTCTTTGCCTGTGCCACTTCGGACTCCGACGGGTTTCGGCAGAGGGTTCTGCGGACCATTGCTACGATGCGATCTTCATCGGAGGCCAGATGCATTTGCATTGTGAGCGATGCCAGCCGCGAGGCTCGGTCCTGTATGAAGTCTGAATTCAGGGCGAACAGTGTTTGCTGCGGAACCGTGGTCTCAGGACGCTTTGCTGTACACGCATTTGGATTTGCCGAATCGAAAGTGCTCATCAGGTTCGCGATAATGTCGCGATTGACGAATCCATAAACGCTGCGTCGCGGGACGGCAGGGGATACATTCAGGTCGAATGGCTTGCCTCCCATTGTGGCATCCAGTTCATCGCAGGCGGCCAGCATGGAATCACGCATGGATTCAAAGTCCAGTCGTCGACGCGGCATTCGCCAGAGGAGCTCATTTTCCGGATCGACCTGACGACTGTGTTCGTTCTCAATGCTTCCCTGTCCATACGCCTGGCTCAGCATGATCTGTCGATGAAGCCACTTCATGGACCATCCATTCTTTCGGAACTCGTCGGCCAGATAATCCAGCAGTTCAGGATGTGTGGGAACCTGGCCACGGGTTCCGAAATCGTCCGGCGTCCGCACAAGTCCAGAACCAAAGTGATGCTGCCATGCAAAGTTGACCAGAACACGCGCGGTGAGTGGATTGCTGTCGGAAATCACGGAGCGAGCAAGACCAAGCCGGCGTTTTCCATCTTCGTAGACGGGAATTTGATCGCTGGACAATGCCGACAGAAACTTTGGTTGTACGGTTTCCCCGCGTGCGAGCGGATTTCCTCGCAGAAAAACGTGTGTGTCATTCGGCGCTGGATCTTCATGCACAACCATTGCGCGCGGAGGTGACCCGGAAGATGACAGGTTCAACTGGTGAATCGCACCTTTCTTACCGCTGATCAGGTCATTAATTGTGCGATTGGTGAGTCGCACGGCGTCTTCTTCTGAGATATCGAACGGAGATCCCGGTGCATAAAGGTGATGCCGGATCTGTCGATGTGAAGGACTGTTGATAATCTGGTGCTGAGGATGTTCGTCTGGCAGGACTGTGCCGCCCGACGCAGCTTCTTCGGAAGCTTCCAGCAGTGATTGCAGCCAAAGCCGCTGCTGTTCTGCAAAGAGTTTTCCGTAAATCGCCGCCGCTTCAGTGAGCGAATTGGGTTTCTGTTGGACCAGCGCATCGACAACAAACGGATTCCATTTTGGTGGTTCACGGTGCACTTGATGCAATTTGTCAGCAGTCCGTCCAATGGCGTCCAGTTCGCCGGAAAGTCTGCTCAGGTATTCATCTCGGCGATTATGAAAGTCGGCTTCCGGAATTGCTCCCCACGACTGCATCTCAAGCCACGGGCCAAAGACGGGATCATCCTTGCTGAGTCCCTGCAGCCAGGTTCGCCAGCGATTGAAAACGAGCGGGCGAATATCGTCGGTGCGATAGGAAAGAAACTGAGTCGACAGATCCTGTTCGCCGACTCCCTTTGCGATTTCCGTAAGGTAGAGTCCAACCTGCATTCGCAGACGATTGCGCAGGACCTCGTTCTGTTCGCGTGCAAACTGCTGAAACTTCAGCTTCAACTCGCTGAGTTCGCGTTCATACTGCTGGCGAGCATTTTCGTCTGCCACTGTTCCGATGGCTGGCAATTGCGCAGGAGATTTGCTGGGAGCAATCGACGCGTACAGAGCGTAGTAGTCTGACGTTGGGATCGGATCGAACTTGTGATCATGGCATCGCGCACACGTGACTGTCAGTCCCATCAGTCCACGAGTAATCACGTCGATCTGGTCGTCGATTGTGTCGTGATTGTTTCGAAACTGCATCCCCACAGTCAGAAACCCCAGGGCTGCGAGCGATGGATCATCTTCGGAAGTTTCGAGTTGATCGGCCGCGATCTGTTCCAGTAGAAAACGATTAAACGGCAGGTCACGGTTGAACGCACCGATCACGTAGTCGCGATACGTATAGGAAAACGGGAAGGTTGTGAAACCAATCGCCGCACCACCGTAAGTGTCTGCGTACCGAGCGATATCCAGCCAGTGACGTCCCCAGCGTTCGCCGTAACGAGGGGATTCCAGCAAACGGTTGATCAATCGCTCTTCACTTCCTGCCGATGTTTCATTTTCAAATCCTTCCACTTCGGCCCACGTAGGAGGCAGGCCGGTCAGGTCGAACGTTGCACGACGAATGAACTGGGCTCGACTGACGGGCTGAGTGTAATTCAGGCCGGCCTTGTGAAGACTGTCCAGCAAAAAGCGATCTACAGGTGACGTGCCGGGCTCTGCCGCAGGAAGTGCATTCAAAAGAGTCTGTGACGCGGCGATTGGCTGGAAGGCCCAGTGGTTCGAGTACTTCGCGCCTTCCTCAATCCATTGTCGCAGGACGTCCTTCTGTTCTGCTGTCAGGACTTTTCCCGTCGATGCAGGTGGCATCACAGAATCAGGATCTGTCGACTGAATGCGATGAATGAGTTCACTGGCTGCGGCCATCCCGGGAACGATGGCTGACTTCCTGGCTTCGGCTTCCAGATCCAATCTCAAGTCCGAGTCGCGTTGTTTGGCATCCGGACCATGACACTGAAGACAGTTCTCCGTCAGAATCGGTCGCACCTGGCGATTGAAATCCACCTGAGCATTTAAATATGCGCATGATACACCCCATACCAACAGGCAAAGTCCTGAGCGTGCGCCAGGGGAAGTGGTGAAAGGAAACATGGGTATTTCTCGGAAGCGGAGGGGGAGTTGCCGAGTGAAGGTGGGGGTATTGGCGGGCGGTGAACTATGCACGCCCCATTCTACGGTGTCATGCTCCCTTTCGAAAGCAAAACAAAGTCATAAATCGGCCTACTGCTGGACAGCCGTTACCTAGAGCCTCTATCTTTTCGACGAAATCATGCGTGGCTGAAACAGTTGAGAAGAAACGCAGAGCTTGTCCTGCTGACCGATGACGGTCAATGTTCGTCGTCTCGTAGTACTTGCTTCCAAAACACGCGAGATCCGTGCATCCGAAGTATTCAGTTGGCAGTTTTCAGTGTTCAGAAGCGACTCATTGGTCATTTGACCATGGTCATTGGTCATTCCAGTTGATTCAATCATCTCTCGGCCTATTTCGTTATTGGAAAACAAACAGGCCTCCGTGCGGAAAAAGAATGGTCTCACCAAACTTGCCGCACGAGCATCGCATCGAGGTTTGTCAGATCCTGACTGGGCGGTAGGAAAGTTGCTGTTGACAAGGTGAAGTGTGTGGAATGAAGATTCGTTTCCCGGAAGTGATTTGTTGCGTGAGAACTGACAGGGAGGTCAAAGATGGAAACGAGATTGGGCGACAAGGTGTATCGGTTGTTGGAGACACGTCCTCGAGTGCTGGTGAATTCTCTGCTTGTGAGCCGAGGCAAATGAAAGGAAAAATGCGGCGACGCAAAAGTGGAGTTGCGGGCGTTTCGCGGCAAGGTGCGGGATCTGGAGGTGAGTCGCGAGAAGTGGAGAGTCGAGGCAGAAGAAAACGAAAACCTCCGACAGGATCTCGAGCATCAACTGGAGTCAGCAAAAGCGCAGAACAAGCAACTTGAGGAACGACTTGCTGCTTTCGAGGCTGAGAAAAAAAAGTCACTGCGTCGGTAATCGAATCCACGCGCGTTCCCGGTCAGCATTATTCGCTTGAGCAAATCAGTTTTGTCATTCAGGAGCTGATCTTTAACGCACGCACGGGGTTTCGAGCGGCGTCTCGAGTGGTAAGTTCTGTTGCCACGACGTTTGGCATCAACTGGGAAGTTCCTCACCACACGACGTGCCGCGCGTGGTTGCTGCGTATTAGGCTGTTCCAGTTGCTGCGACCGAAAGAGATGGGCGTTGATTGCATCTGGATCGTGGACCACACGGTGCAAATCGGACCGGAGAAGTGCCTTGTGATTTTGGGATTACGTTTGCGCGACATGCCTGCGGAGGGGACCGCTCTGAGTCTGTCCGATCTGCAGTTACTGACTCTGCTGCCGGTCGCGCATTCGGACAAGCAAGTGGTATTCGAACAGTTGAAATCCACCGCGAAAATCAACGGCGTGCCACGAGCCATTCTCGGCGATCACGGCAGTGATTTATATGGTGGCGTGACGCTGTTCTGTGAGTCAAACCCTGGAACAATTTCGCTTTACGACATGACACATAAAGCCGCGACACTGCTCAAAGCCCGGATGAACAAGGACGCACGGTGGATCTCATTTTGCGGTCAGGCCGGACAGACAAAGGTCAAAGTGCCGCAGGTCGCTCTGGCATTCCTGGTGCCGCCTTCGCAGCGGAGCCAAGCACGTTACATGAATCTTGCGTCACTGTTGCGTTGGGGCACAGCGATTCTGTCGGTGCTCGATCGACACCCGGAAACCGTGTTGCGACATACCACGGCCGAGCGACTCGAAGAGAAGTACGGCTGGTTGCGAGAGTATCGCAAAGATCTGGCGCTGTGGTCAGAATTTCAGAGTTTGCTTGAAGAGTCGGTCGATGAAATCCGTCGCCATGGCTATTCGCGGTCGTCCGCATTTCAGGTGGCTCTGCGTGTGCAGCGACATGTGCAGACCATCGCCGGTCGTGAACTGAAAGATCAGTTGTTGACATTCATCGCGGATGAGTCCGCATCGCTGGCTCCGAGCGAACGTCTTCCCGGGAGCAGCGAGGTTCTGGAATCGTCGCTGGGAAAACTGAAGTCCTTCGAAGGTGATTTCGACAAAAGCGGTTTTACGAGTCTGCTTCCGGCCTTCGGTGCGCTCGTGGGGAAACTGACTCCCGATACGATCTACGATGCGTTGGTCTCCGTCCCCGGCAAAAATGTGAAGCACTGGATCACACAACACCTCGGGCAAACCTTCCTCTCGAAACGCCGACTCGCTCTCCAGAACTAGCGCAACATTTCCCATGTGAACTATAAAGAACGGCTATTCCAGAATTACAACTGCCCAGAGCCTGACCATGATTCGCAAGCGACCGCAACCAGAACGCTACAGGATGAAGTGGACTGATTTCATCGTCTACCGCCGCGTCGAGTTTCGTGCCGATATCGGCGGCACGCTGGAAAGCTTCGTTCACAATGACGCGGCGATCGACAACAAAGAAAACTCTCCGAGGTGCCGTGATTGATTGACCTGTTTCGTGATGCCGAGCCGCCTGAACCGCGAGCGCAAACACGGCGATATCAATGCATGCAGTCTTGCCACTGGATGTCGGCAGTTTGATGAAGTCCGGCCAGTGACCGTTACACACCTGTTCCGCCAATTGCGCCTGCCAGCAAAACGGAGGATGTTTGTGCAACGCTTCGAAGAATCCGGGAAAGTGATCGGCGATGAGCTTCGGTTGGGTTGTCATACTGCGTCGGTCTTCGTTGAGATTATTGAATTGGCTGGGGTCGGGTTGTTCATGACTGAACGATGACAGTGATCAGAGGCCGAGCCTGGGGTGCGTGACAAATAGCAATCTGTCAAAAAACTTTTTTAGGTAACATTTGATCTCGCCCCGTGCCAGCTCGCCTGGCATGAGCGGAAGATTTGTAATTAGACAGCGGGAACGAACCTGAGGCCGCCCCGGTTGGCTTGTCCAACCGGACCGGAAAGTTTTGCACGGTGAAACATGATGCCCCACTGCGAAACTTGGCTTCCTGCCAGGCAAGCTGGGCAGGGGAGCGGTTGTGTTGGTGAAGGCGTCACTAATTTCAAATCTTGCGTTCCTGCCGGACAAACCGGCAAGGGGCGGAAGTTCGATCGAGCGGTGCCCGTCATCGAATTTTTTGAACAAAAAAAACACCTCATCAAAAAATCCAGATTTCCGCAAAACTGCTCGTCACGCCCCCAGGCCGTGCCCACAAATTTCCCGGTGTCTAATTGGCCATCGTACGCCACATTAAATTCAATGCGTTTCGATGACAGGCAAACACAGGCCATATCCGGCGAACCTTCCCGCCGCGAACGGCGGAAAGCCATCGCCCAGTGCCGACCCAGAACGATGCTGCCGGCGTTTGACGGTTGTTCGACCAACGCCTCGATGAAAGGCGGTGGTCCCGACATGAATCGAGGTCGGAATCGGTAAGCCCCCTCGTTCGCATGAGATCGCGACGATGCGGCGAACTTCGTTTTGCCAGTTACTTCGTTCCTCCTGCATCGACGACTTTGGAAACTTGTCCAACACTACCGGAGTCACACTCGCCGAAACATGCGACGGTGCTGTCCACGTTTAATTCTTCAATGTCGTCGGCGGACTCAATTGGTTGCACAGCCGCAGGACAAGATCCGGCAAATCTCGGCCCCACAATTGGAAGTCAATCTCCTGAAGCTCGTCGCTATTCTGATCAACAATCAGCGGCGCTAAACATTTGCCTCGCTCTTCCGCCGAGTTCCCTTTTGGCATAGCAATAGCCGCGCCCATGATGTGACCATCGGCCCATTTTGATCGAGCGAACGGCAGCGCCACGAAGGCCGCGTTTGGTGATTTTATGCTGCTGCCATCTGCGGCATGGCCGCTAAGCCATTCGGGAGGCGGCTGAACCGGACAAGCGGACATTGCTTTGTTTCGCAAAGCCCGGGTGAGTCCCAGAACTCGTTCTACGTTCAGTGAAGGGCCTTCCTTGACCTCAAAGATCAGCAGTTCGCGTTCAAAGTAGGAGTTCTCCACGAAAGTTGGCACCTCGGACAGATGACGCCGATAGCCCTGCCAAAAAAATGTTATTGTCGGAGGCAACGGTTCCGGTGGACGCAGGCTTTGTTTCAAGGTTCGCCAAACGTTTTTTCAAATTCCGCTTTCGCCTCCGTTTTTTCCTGGCCTTTTAGAGTGGAGATTCGTTCCGCCAGGTCGGCAAACAGATCAATTTTTCCTGCCTGACACGAGCGTTGCAGACGGTCAAGTTCGCCTGATGTCGCCACTCGCAAAACTTGTTGCGGCGAATCATCCGATTGAACAAAGCGATCGAGTTGCGAAGACTTCGGAATCTCAACGTCCGTCCACATCATAACCAGCGAAGAGGAATGGCCGACGCGAATTACGTTCCGGCAAATTCGGTCTATTGCTTCGTGGTGTGCAATCGGAACCTCGCCACAGTTCCATACCAGTTGAACATGCGCCTCGGTGTCGTGATTCAACTGTGGAATGACAGTTGGAAAGGTGCGAGGCTGGCGCGAACGCGGCATTCCGGGAGCTGATTGAAGCATCGCTTTATTTGGTGTCTGATTGTCGTTCACTGGCACGTAGCACGTGTACTCAGACCCCAGTGTTGCCAGACAGTGCCGGATTTCAGGGGCAGAATCGAGCGACGAGAGCCAGTCCAGTGCGTCACGTTCCGCCTCCTGCTCTTTGTCAGTGCCTTCGCTTTCGAAGTAATTCGATCGCTGCCTCGGCGTCCAGTTCAACGAAGCGGGGTCCTTGCTCGGCGTCTGCAGCAATTCCCACTTCAGTGGTGCCGTCGGCCACAACAGGCAGCGGGACCGTAGGTCGAGACCGCGTTCCGCCGCCAATACCGCTCCACAAAGACCCAGAGACGTAATAACGGTTCGCGCGGCGATATTCATTTCGCTAAACTCTTTGCCATCAACAGGAAATCGCAGACGACGAATTGCGGGTAGTGACAGCACTGTCATTTGTTCGGCATAGTCAATGGTGACGACCCCCGCAAGCGGAATGCCATCCCGATTTTTATTCGACAGTGACGGCACAATGTTACCGTGGTTAGCTTCAGAAGGTTTGCCGTCCTTACCTTTGGTCTTCGGCTTGCTCTTTTCCTGCAGGGCCTTCGCAGCGTCTAATGTCCATGCACCGCCAGCCATTTCGTAAATAATCGCCGCATCTTTTCGAATCGCCAGCGGATCGATACGGCTGCTTGTCTTTGTGCCGTAACTGGCATTCACGCCGATAATTTCAGACACCAACGCGCGCTGAAACTTCGTTCCTAGACCACCTTTTGGGCCAGTTGAATCCCAGATACCAAGCAGCAATGCGGTGGGGCAGATTTCGTACAACGGAGTCGCGTTTCGAAGATTCGCCATTCCGATCTTCTTTCCCAGTGGCGTCTCACGAAAGGCAACACCATCCAGCTCACTGTCACGAAGAATGGCGTGGGCCACCCGATGTAGTGCTTCCAGGCTGGTAACTCTCCCAATGGGCTCGTAAAGACCTTCCTTATCGGACCCCGGATCGACAACGGCGACTCCGGAAAAATCCACTTCGAAGACAGGAATCTGAATACGTCCATCGTCAACCGCGTCTTGCAGTGCTTCCTCCAATCGATTCGCCTGACTTTGAACCGAGTCCAACAGTACACATTCGACAGCCTCATCGTGACCTGGGATTCGATGTTTTTCTGTTGCGGAGGCGGATTCGCTCTAGGTTGGCGGAAAGACTTTGTCGCCTTTTCCCCCGGCTGGCTGAAGTTTCACGCGAGATCCCTTTGTCGAACAGAAACATGTCGATGCCTCTGTCGCTGAGCAGTTGAGCCGCTGACATGAAGTCGGCAGCGGGAAATGGATTTTGTGGCCCTTCAGACGTCGTTTTTTCAGTGTGAATCGCCCTCAAGGGCTCGTTTCAGTTTGTTGCAGACGTACCACTCCGGAACAACTTCAGTAAATTGTGAGTTGCAGTGACCAGGTTCCATTCGGCTTTCATCTTCTCCGTGCTGCGAAGAAGATGCTGCCTGAAGCCGCAGCAGTGTTTGATCTGGCCGAAGGGTGGTTCATCGCCGCGTTCATATCTCTGAGCAGATTGAGGTCATCATGATTCGAATCAGCAAACCAGATTTCCCAATCGGCAAGCTGCTGGCAACTCCGGCGGCGATGGAGGCATTGCAGGCTGCGGATGTCAATATCATCGATTTGGTGGAGCGGCATCAGCAGAGTGAAAACGCAGGCGCATTATTTCAGGTGGCGTCGCAATTCAATCTGCTGGAGATGGTCAGCCCGGCTGTCACACCCGATGACGGTATCGGGATCTGTGAAAACGATCGGACTCCAGGACCAGCTTGTGCGATCGCCTCAGGTAGCCGAGCGAAAAGCTGCTTTGCGGGCAGTTGCCTAACCGTCTTGCTCCAGCGCCAAAATCAAAAGAGTGTCCTCGCCAGGAGTCGAACCTGGTCTATGACCATCGTGAAGTCGCGTGCAATCCGCCACACTCACGAGCCCAAGAATCCATCGCTTTCAGGCAATTCATTTGATCACTGGAAACTTCGGTTCTTCAAAGGGCCGACGACTGGATTCGTACCAGCATGAACCTGTTTACCGGGTATGTTGGATTGCCAAACTGCAGCAGACCGCCACCGTCTTTCAGAACGGCTTTGTGTCGCAGCGGTAACAGGTGATACCCTCGCAGATTCGAAAACATTGCTACAGACGACGATTCTCGGTCAGCTTACAGACTTCCACTCCCCGGTCAGTTGCCTCCAAAAATTGGCCTCGTCGGGTACTTTTTCTATCGGAGTCTCAGTTGCTATGCTGCAGTCCTCCGATTCTTTTTCGAACAAGGACTTCCCATGTGTCAATCGATACTGATGTTGCGTTTCGCAACCAAATGCGCCTCGGCCGCAATGGTCTTGTATGTTTTTAGCGGGGCATGTTTGGATACGGTTGCCTACGCTGAAAACACCCGGCCAAATATCGTTTTCATCATGACTGACGACCAGGGACCGTGGGCTCTATCTGCAACTGGCGATCCGAACGCCCGGACTCCTCATCTGGACCAACTACGAAGTACGGGCGCATTGCTGACGCATTGCTATTCGCCGACCCCCGTTTGCAGTCCAGCCCGCGCCTCAGTATTGACCGGCCGTTATGGGACGGAAATCAACATTACGGACTACCTTCCGCCAGAAGAGATTGAAATTCCCGGACTGAATCCGCAGCTCCCCACCTGGCCGAGATTGTTATCACAGGCGGGTTATTCGACGGCCTTGGTAGGCAAATATCACTGTGGGCAGAAACCAGAATCGCACCCCACAAGAATCGGCTACGACGAATTCACCGGGTTTATTCACGGAGGCATGGTCTCGCGGAACCCACGTGTGGAAATCAACGGCACGGAACGGGTCGTCGAAGGCTGGACTCCGGACATCCTGACTGATTTCGCAATTGACTACATCCGCCGGAAACAAGAAGGACCGTTTGCCCTCTCGCTGCATTTCTGGGCCCCGCACGCCAATCAAGGATCAAATGCAGAAGGTGACCGCACATGGCTGCCGTTGAGCCCCGCCGATCTGCAGCCGTTCAGCACACTCGACCCGCTCTTGCCCGAACCCGACTATCCGCATCTTGACGTCGCTCGCACCAAAAGAATGATGCGTGAGTACGTTGGCAGCGTGCATTCAGTAGACCGCAATGTAGGTCGGCTACTTGAAGTGCTGAACCGACTTGGCCTCACGGAAAAAACTCTCATCATCTTCACCTCCGACCATGGTTTCAACATTGGACACCACGGGATTTGGCATAAGGGCAACGGGCGTTGGCTGCTTACAAATAACGATGGTGCTCGCGCTAATATGTGGGACAATTCGCTGCGAGTTCCAGCAATTGTCAGTTGGGCCCGTCACATCCCGGCAAACTCAACTGTCGAAAAGACGGTCTCTCATCTCGACTGGTTTCCAACAATTCTTGCCGCGACCGGCATCGAAGTACCCGGGAACGCGAATCTGCGTGGGCAGAATATTCTTCCGCTGCTCCAGGGGACGAATCTGAATTGCAGCGACGACTTTATGGCTCAATTTCAAATGCGAGTGGGGCATGCAGACGGTGCCGACATGCGGAGTTTTCAGACCGAAAGATGGAAACTCGTCCGCTTTTTTCGAGGAAAGTATCCGGACGAATTTTACGATCGTGTAAACGATCCGCACGAAAAAAACAACATCTATACTTCCACGGATCTCGAAATTCAAAATGCCATTCGTGCTGTCGATATGAAACTGAAGGCGAGGATGCGAGAAATTGATGATCCAGCGTTAGCACGCGACGAGTAAGCCAAACGCGAGGAGGGTAGTTGAAGAAAAGGCTTAGCTAAGTCGCGTGCTGTCCGTCACACTCCGAAGACAAGATCAGTACTCGCCGGGCATTTCTATTCCTCAAAGGGCCGACGACTGGATTCGTACCAGCATGATTCCCCCCAGAGAAGTAGAACGCCGTAAGGCGGACGCCTTTTCCATGCAGCACAAGCGTGAGGAGTCGAACCGGGCACCGCCCGACAGAGTGGTCGGCGTCAGTTTTGGAGGCTGACTACTCTCCCAGGAGCACGCTCGTGTAAAAGCCGCCCATGAGTTGACTCATGGGCAGCAGAATTCACGCATTCAGTTCCACGGCCCAGTACGCTTCACGGATGAACCTGGACCAGCTATCGATCCGCGATCCACGCGAGGCGTATTGCGGCTTCCAGACCGGCCGCACCGGCTTGTGACGCAGTGGCATCTGCGCCTGTTCCGGCGTTCGGTCGGCTTTCCGAGAGTTGCACTCGATGCACGCCAGCACGCAGTTTTCCCAGGTAGACGTTCCTCCCTGAGCTCGAGGCAGAACGTGGTCGATGGTCAGTTCTTCGCTCACTGGCTGTCGGCTGCAGTACTGACACTTCAACCGGTCACGCTTGAAGATGTTCCTGCGACTGAATGTCACGGCGTTCGACGGAAGTCGATCGCAGGACATCAGCACAATGACCTCAGGAACCCGCAGACGACTGGACTGCGTGCGAATTGCCGATTCGTCATCATGGGGAACCAGGCAAGGCCAGTCAGCCCATCTGTACTGCTGATAGTCATCAGGATTGACGATTCGCGCTGTGTCGTTCCAAACCTTAACCAGAGACCTGGCCACGGTAGCGACACCGACCGGTTGCCAGTTCCGGACATACAAACTTTCTCGATTTGCATCTGGAACGATCGTCCTCGACCTCACGTCGTGTGGATCGAGCCGTGGGGCAAGGACTACACGCTGCTGCTTGGAGAAACATTTCTTGTTCCGACATCGGATTCGATCGATGGAACCGCTCCATGGTTCAATCTCGTAGAGACCGAAGGTAATACTCAGGTTTTTGTTGAGCGAGGAACCTCTCCAAAACTTTAAGTTGACGGTGCTGCGGTTGAATGTGGACACAATCGAAAATCGAAAATCGTTTTCTGGGTGTCAGCCAGAAGTCGTTGCCGCTGGACCACGGGACCATGATCACCAGATGAAAGCGGAAGTCGTGAGACTCGAACTCACAAGCAAGAGGTACTCGCCACCTGTTTTCGAGACAGGCTCCTCAACCAGTCGGATGACTTGCAGGAATTGCGGTGGTAGGAATCGAACCCACGTCACGACAGTTCAGAGCCGTCTGCCCTTACCAGCACAGACCCCACCGCATCATATCAGTCAGCGTGGTCGGGTTCGCACCGACGATCGCGTGCTCCCAAGGCACGCGTCCCAAAAAAGAAGAACAGGGGCCAACTATCCCACACGCTGCTATGCAATTGGTTCCGCCGCTTGAAGCGGAAACCAAAGCGCCCAGCAGGAGTTGAACCCGCACACCTGCCTTGGCAGAGCAGTACGGTACCACGACATCATGGGCGCTGAATGATTCGCTGAATTGTCAAAGATCCAAGAGCACCAGGTGCGATTCGAACCCAACCTAACCAGCGTGAAAGGCTGGCAACCTCACCAGAAGTCGAACGGGATATGTTGTGCGAGCACCGGGTGCGCAGAGCAGATTTTCAGTCAGTTTCATCAGCTACCGCAGGCTGAGTTTCTCCTCCCTGTCGGTCGGAGTCAGTCCTTACTTCTCAGCTACTGACCCGTGATTGGGGGAAGACATCGCAGCCACGAAAAAAGCCCGATGTCGGGGTGACACCGGGCTTTGGGAGATGGTCTCCGAATACGGCCAAGGTGTCACAGGCGCATAATCTGGGTGGGGAGCGGCGTTTCATCATTGAAACGCACCGATTGATCGGCATGTCGCCCTGTACCCGGGTATTTGCTTATGAGACTTGACCGTAAGGAACACATTGAACTGAGACTCCAGAATTTCGTGTGATTGAACCGGCACTTGCCAGGTGGTTGCCGCATGAGACGCACGTCAACGCAATAGGTTTTACGGATTGTTCGAGATTTCTTGCAAAACTCAGGATGTCTATAGTGCCCAGTTTTGTTCAATCCTTAAATGATCCTGGCAAAGTCGTTACGAAACATAACAGCAGGCGCTGGCACCTCTCATCAAGCTAAGTGCCTCACTGAACAACCAAACGATGCTGAGCATCCCGCAATTGGCGGCCAGCCAGAGATTCAACAAACTCGACGTAGACGACAGAGTTCTCGGTGTGAGCCGCCAGCCTCGTTACAGCAGGATTTTCAACCAGTCAGGGAGCTTCATTTTTCGACCGCCAGACACCACAATTTCTCACCAACCGCTCACTCCCTTTCCACCTGACAATGATCACTCATAGGGAATCGCAATAACCGAACCATCGTACAGGGCAACGGAGCTACACTTATTGATTTGTACTTCGAACGCAATACAGAGAATTGACGCCTCGGAAGTAGATCGCGTCGTTCGCGACGGCAGGTGTTGCCCAGAAGGTGTCTTCGAATTCCCCCGAACCCACGACCTGAAACTCCGGCCCAACAGCGACAAGGCAACCGTGTCCCTGTTCATCGATGATCAGCAGTTTGTCGCCGACAATCAGAGGACTGGCCGCGACCATCGTCAGCTTGGGAAGCCGATTCTGATAAACTGTGTCGCCCGTGTTGGCGTCGTAGCATTTCAGAATGTTGCTATCGACAACATAGACAAATTCCCCGGAGGAAACCGGCGAAGGCATTCCTGGACCAGCTCGATCGCTTAGCCAGGCGCAATTTTCAAACTGTGAATTCTTTTTCTTTGGCGAAACGTCACCCATCGCGCCAACTGCCACAGCGAACAGGGGCCCTTTTGAAAACGGATCGCTGCCACCGAAGTACAGATGGCGATGATCTGCACCCAGGGAACACGCCGTTGCGGCTTTCACGTTGCTGACCTTCCAGAGAAGCTCGCCGGTGCCGGGGTCAAATGACTCGACCTCATCGCCTCCCGATATGATCAACTCCACGCGCTGATCATTCTTCCAGATCACAGGCGTGCTCCAGGAGGTTGCTTTCTTGTCTCGGGAGGCTTGCCAGACAATCTTGCCCGACGCATTCTCAAAACACATCAGATCGGCACTTTCTTCGGAGAAGTTCTGGACGTAAATCTTGCCCTCATGAATTGCTAATGAACTTCCTGTTCCGAAGCTGTTAGTGGTTTTAAACACACCGACATCGTTCTTCCAGAGTTCCTCACCGTCGAGGCTGAAACCGGCGACGACGCCCGCTGCTCCAAATGAAACATAGACGCCATAGGAGTCTGCCACCGGTGATTCTGTGGCAAACGTGTTCGACGGATGTACAGGGAACTTTGGCTTGCCGGAATGCACGACTTTGCTCCAAAGCACGTTCCCGTCGATGGCGTTCAAACACAACACTTGCCAATCGATTGTGACATCGAGAGCCTTCGTGAACAGTGTGACTCCCATGCTTTGGGGCGTCTTCACACCATCTGAAAAATTCTTCGGGCGAAGATCTTTTTCCGCCATAGCAGCGGTCACGAAGATCCGATCACCCACAACAATCGGCTGCGACCAGCCCGATCCAGGAATTGTGATTTTCCATGCCAGATTTTCGGTATCAGACCATGATTCCGGAATCGCCTGACTGGTCGTCACTCCAAGTCCACCTGGACCACGGAACGACCTGAAATCGTCGCCTTGAGCCCCTGAGATTCCCGTTAAAGCACACAGAACACTGAACAAAAATCGCGTTATCATCAAGGCACTCCGGTTACTGATTCAAATCGACAGTTGTTAGCAACAAAACCCCGCACCACCTTCCCTATGCCCCCCATCCCACACACTATCACAGGGCGTGGAAACATGGAGAGTGTAAGAAATTTTGCCAGAATTCCCGGCGGGATCGTAGACCTGCGGATCAGCGGTTTCAACGAGGGTCCGACAACAAGCGTCACGATTTCTGGTCGCCGTTGACAACTGCAATTCTGGAATGGAGAACGGAGGTAGAATCGGGATTTTTCCGAGCTGTTGAAAAGTTTTTCCGGAGGCGGGACTTAAACTGTAAACCCTGAGTTCTGGCGAGCAGGGGAGATTAGTCCCCCGACAGCGATTCCTGCAAATTAAGGTCATTCCAATTGGAGCGGCAGGAGCGAAACACAAAACCGGTGCCTGACGTCTCGCGGCTCGCCGGGGCGGTGATCGTGACTGACGAGCACATTCAAAGCGTCCTCGATTCAATTCTGTTCTGCCACAACCTGATCGTCTGTCAGGACGAACAACTATCCTGAGCGCAGTATAGCGAATCAAAAAACATCTCTGACCGAAGGCTCCTCATGACGCAAATGTTCCGCAACTGCATCCAGTGACCGTCACGATTTGTTTGCGTCTACCTTTTAATTCAGTCCTCAGGTCTGCATAATGCCTGCATGCCTGAGTCGCAGAACCGCAATGCAAACTGTCAGTAACAGGGACAATAACACATGAGAAACAAAGTCTTCGGCAATTCTACTTTCCTTCTAATTCTTGTGTTTGTTTGCGGCGTTGTCGCGGCTGATGAACGGCTGCCGCTCCGCACTCCGCTGGATGACTACATCCAGAAGCCGGATGCCAGCTATTCCTGGAAAGTTGTCAGTTCGAAATCTGTCGGCGGCATGAAATCAGTGGTAGTGGAAATGGTGTCGCAGACGTGGCGAACGAAAGAGGAAGTCGATCGTCCACAATGGCAGCACTGGGTGACGCTGGCGTTTCCTGAGAAGATTACGTCCGATATCGGAATGCTGTTCATCGGTGGAGGCAGCAACGGTGGAGATCCGCCTGACGGAGCGGACGAGCGAACGATGACGATTGCTCAGGCCACCGGCAGTTGTGTGGCTGAACTGAAAATGGTTCCCAATCAGCCACTCATCTTTCATAGCGATGGAAAACCGCGCGTTGAGGACGACCTGATTGGGTACACATGGGATCAGTACATCAAGACGGGAGATCCTTCATGGCCGGCGAGGAACCCGATGATTAAGAGCGCCGTTCGCGCAATGGATACGATGACTGCCGTCATGGCATCGGAAACCGGTGGAGGACAGAAGGTCGAACGTTTTGTTGTCGCGGGAGGTTCAAAACGAGGGTGGACGACCTGGCTCACGGGTGCTCTGGATAAACGAGTTGTCGCCATTATTCCGATTGTGATCGACGTCCTCAACACAAAGACCTCCATGGAACACCACTTTGCGGCATACGGCTTCTGGGCACCATCAATCGGTGACTATTTGTCGCACCAGCTTATGCAGAGAATGGATAACCCGCGAGTGGCTGAGCTTTACAGTCTGGTTGATCCGTATTCTTATCGTCATCGGCTGACGATGCCAAAATTTGTGCTGAATGCCGCAGGCGATCAGTTCTTCCTGCCTGATTCGTCCCGGTTTTACTGGAATGAACTTCGAGGTGAAAAATATCTGCGGTATGTACCCAACGGTGACCATGGTCTCAATGGTACCGACGCGATGGAAAGTTTGATTGCATTTTATTCAATGATCCTTACCGACAGGACGCCGCCGCAGTACCTGTGGACACAGGGTGATGACGGTTCGTTGCGAGTCATGACAACCACGACTCCGAAAGAAGTCCGACTTTGGCAGGCGACCAATCCTGAAGCTCGCGACTTTCGGCTTGAGACACTGGGAGCGAAATACACAAGCACACCGCTGCAGGCCAATGAAAGCGGGACGTATGTGGGCAACGTGGAAAAACCGGAACAGGGCTGGACTGCATATTTCGTGGAACTGACCTATGACGTCGGCGGACGTGTGCCGTTTAAAGTCACGACCAACATCCGTGTGAAACCAGACATTCTGCCATTTGAATCGAAGAAACTCAACTTGCCAACATCACTGACAGTGATCGGAGTCGCACCCAGTGAAGAATCAGCGCAGGCTGCAATTCGGGAAGCGGAATCGTTTATTAAGCAACAGGGCTTTGCCGCGGGGGATCTGTCGTTTCACTGCGATGGAAAGCGTTGTTTCTTCAACTGGAAACCAAGCGGAGATGTGGACGCCGAAGCGAAGATAATGACCGAATGGATGGCGAAGAAGAAGTTCGGCAAGTTCTCGTACCAGCTCGAATCAGGCCCGGAAATCACACTGCCGCCCACTCTGGCCCCATGACGCCATGGACCTTGCGACAAAGCAGATTCCCGGCGACATCACTCTTGAATGAGAAAACCTCCCAGCAACATGCCGGCGTAACCGACGACTCGGTTCCTGTCGCCGCTGACATCTGCGGAGGTAGCGTAGCCAGCTCGTTTGATGTGCGTCAGTTGATTGAGACATTTTAATGTTTCCATCACGATCACGGCTGGCAGCACTCCGCACATGCTGATGTTGTGCGACCTCACCGTGCTGAGCAATTGCGCGGGGTCGAGCGTTTCTATGGCGGTCAGGGCCATCTCGTCCAGTTCTCGGTTGCGGGCGTCGCTGGCAAAGTGATTCATGTCGCTGGAAATGACCAGCAGCGGAGGCGTCGGCAATTCGGCAATGACGGCGGCAAGTTGCTGACCAAAGCGACGGCATTGTTCCAGGCCGCCCCCGCCAATGGCGATCCCGACGACTTTGGCCTGCGGAGCCAAACGGGCCAGCAGAGGAAGCTCCACTTCGATGGCATGTTCACGTGCGTGGGCTGCGGCATCCATTTGCAGTCCATCGATGCGATCAACAAGCAGGCGAGCCAGCTCAGTATCAGATCGCAGCGTGGCACCCGGCAACTGCCATAATTCGTTTGGAGCCACCGCCCATTCGACTCCATGGCGAGTATGCTTTGGGCCGATGATGATCACTGTTTCAGGAATGTGAATCCGTTTCAGGACACCGCCCGCGATTCGGCCGGAATAGATCAGTCCAGCGTGTGGCACCATCACCGCTGGCCAGCGCTCTTTGACTTCAGGACACGTCCCGAGGCATTCATCGACAAGCCTGGCCAGTGACGCCGCATCGGCAGGATAAAACGTTCCTGCCACAGCGGCCGGTCGAACCTGCTGCCCCACTTGTGGTTGAGGCGCGGTGGAATTCCGCATAGCTGCAGCACTGCATCGAATCGCGAAACTGCTGACTGCGGCGGCCGAGGGATCAGACACCTGCGCTGCTTTCACGACTGCCTGCAGCAATTGATCCGATGAACAACCTGGATCGAAGCCCCAAGCGGTTTTATGGGACTCGGTCACCATGACGGCTCGCGATTGAGGCTCAAAGCCCGCCATGTCGGCGGACTGCAGCGTTCCGTGCAATGCCGGATCTGCAAACAGAGCGACATCAACCTTCAGGTCTCGACAAAACTGTGGGCTGGCGTTGTTTTTCCGCAGCCAGTCGGCGGCAGACTGAGTCAGTTGCAGCAGCATCGACTGCAGTGGCAGACCTCCGCGAAACTGGAGTTGTGAAAACGTGACGAGCGGCTCAGCCTGAGACACCGACAACTGTACGGCAATGCCGTCAACGGTGCCGTCCGACAAAGTTGCAGGGAAGCAGCCGGGAATTGCTCCCTGAACCATCGCCAGCAGGTTCTCTCGGATAAATCGAGCCAAGGCGACAACCTGGTCCTGGCGACAGGGAAACGTCACTTCAGACACTATCGACGAAAGCAGTGACTGATCAAAGTGCCCCTCGATCATGTGACCTTCAAACCGTTCCAGAATCGCGTCCGGATGCTGCCATGTCGTTTCAGGCAGACCCGCTTTACGACAGACGTGATCCAGGAATGCTCTGGAATCGAGGTGATGTTCCACCGCCACGCTGGGCAGCAGCAGTCCCGTTCGACGATCGTGCTGAATTCGCAGGCCATGTCGTCCCACTTCGACTGCGGCAATTCGCTGTTCACTGAGAGCTGTGATGGTTTCGAAGTTCGACAGCAGCGTGACATCAAGTGTCAGATGCGGCAGTTCCGAGAGAGAAACCGGAGGAAACCGAGGGTCATCCGTGGCCGTTCGAGCGGCCGACTGAGTGATGGCCTGAATCAGGGACATTGATTGCCCGGTGACACCGCAGCAGCCTCGCAATTGTCCGTTTCGCTTCAGCGTCACAAAAACGCCCATCACCGTAATGTCCTCAAGATCCCTGAGTGCCGTGTTTGTCGGCCGGAGCATTTGATGCCTCACTGCGGCCAGCACCAATTCGCAGGCCGCCTGATGAATGGCTGATTCCTGTTCGGCGGTCAGAGTTGAAATTTCGCGGACGGACTGCATAGATGGATTCTTTCCAGGGGCGGGAATTTTAGCTTCTGCTAATCGTTGCCGGGATGGCTGTTGCTGAGTTCGTTGTTCCTCGGATTTCGCAGGCTGAACGGTTGGCTGACTGGCGGACATTGTGGTCAATTCAATGGGAACCCGAATCTCACCCGGCCGATTGACTCGGGCTGCATAGTCGCTGATTCGAACCGGTTGGCGGCGTTGTCCCCAGGTGCCTGGCTTGTCGTCGAAGTGGCCGCTGATCGTCGTTCCGCAGGTGCCGCATTTATGGCCCTGCATGAGATACCGGCCCAGGTCATAGCAGTGACGTTCAATCAGCAGGGCTTTGCAATTCGGACAGTATGTGCTTTGCTTTTCGCCATCGCTGACATTGCCAACATAAACGTAGTTCAGGCCCGTCTTACAGGCAATCTCATGAGCCCGCAACAGCGTTTCGTGCGGCGTGCGACTTCGGTTCATCATCCGAAAATCCGGATGAAAAGCCGAGAAATGCACAGGCACATCAGGACCGACGCTGTCCAGGATCCATTCGCACATCTGTTTCAATTCGTCGGGCGAATCGTTCGCATCGGGAATGATCAGATTGGTGATTTCAAACCACACGTCGCTTTCATGCTTAAGCCATGTCAGCGTGTCAAGGACCGGCTGCAAATGCGAATACGTGATTCTGTGATAGAATTCCTCGGTGAAGGCCTTCAGATCGACGTTGGCTGCGTCCATCGCATGAAAGAACGCCGGACGTGCTTCGGGAGTAATGTAACCGGCCGTGACTGCCACGGACTTGATGCCCAGCCGGCGACAGGCTGCGGCCGTGTCCATCGCATACTCTGCCCAGATGACTGGATCGTTGTAGGTGAAGGCTACACTGCGACAACTCATGTCTTTGGCTGCGGCCGCAATCATCTCAGGCATCGCCAGTTCGCTTAGCCGCTCGACCTCACGCGATTTGGAGATATCCCAGTTCTGACAGAACTGACAGCCCAGATTGCAGCCGGCCGTTCCAAACGAAAGTACCGATGTCCCAGGATAAAAATGGTTAAGCGGTTTCTTTTCGATCGGGTCGATGCAGAACCCCGTGCTGCGTCCATACGTGGTCAGCTTCATTTGGCCGTCGATATTCTGACGGACGAAACAAAAGCCTCGATCCCCAGGCTTCATATTGCATTCGCGAGGGCACAGGTCGCAGATAATGCGACCGTCCCGCTCGGCTTCGTGCCACCATCCGCCGTCAATTGAACCTGTTGCATCCGGCGGAGTCGAAGGAGGAGTCATTACTGTTCGCGTCATCAGAGTCACCACACAGTATTTGCTGCCCTGGCGACAGCAGCTACGATTAATTTGGACAATTATTTCCCGCACGATGATAAACTGTCATCATACGCGGTGTGATCTGGTTTGAGAACAGATCGCGTTGAAAGATCGTGTACGGTTGCAGGTAGGTATGCTGGAGATTTCTGATTAAACTTTCAATAACCCGTGAGGAGCTTTGCCTTGATGATCAGATTGGCGGATTCTGTTGTGAAATTGACGGTAGCGGCAAGCGCGGCGTTGTCACTTTTTCAATCGGTCGTGACGCAGGGTTACGAGCCGCAGCCCATGATTCGCGTCGGATTCATGGGTCTCGATTCGTCGCACTGCATCGCGTTCACCGAATTGATTCATCGTGCTGACGGACCTCCGGAGTTCGCGGGTCTCAGGATTGTCGCCGCATTTCCTGGCGGCAGCCAGGATTTTCCACTGAGTCGCGATCGTGTTCAGGACTACACGGAGAAAATGCGAAAGATGGGTGTGGAGATCGTGGATTCCATCGACGCACTACTGGAAAAAGTGGATGTGATGATCCTGGGAAGCGTTGATGGTCGGCAGCATCTTGAGCAGGTGGAACCAATCTTTCGAGCCGGAAAGCCCGTGTTCCTCGACAAACCACTGGCACACAATCTCGCCGATGCTCTGAAGATTCAGGCATTGGGACAAAAATACGGGACTCCATGGTTTTCAGCATCGGCACTCCGCTATCAGAAAGAACTCCAGGCATTGATTCAGAGCGATGTTCTGGGGGAAGTGGTAGGCTGTGACAGTTACGGTCAGTCGAGGGCCGGAGTCGGACATTCAGATCTGGCATGGTATGGTGTGCATGGAATAGAAACGCTGTATACCGTCATGGGGCCGGGCTGTATTTCCGTCACTCGTCTGCAAACAGAGCGAAGCGAACAAGTGACCGGTTTATGGGACAACGGTCGCATTGGAACCTACCGTGGAATCCGAGAACATTCGCATCAGACGGGCTTTGGTGCCATGATCTTCGGCACTCAGTCGCAGCAGCACATTTCCCTCCCGGCAGATTACGAAGGGCTGGTGATCGAGATCGCAAAATTCTTCAGAACTCGCCAACCGCCAATTGACGAAGACACCACAATCGAAATCTTCGCTTTCATCGAAGCGGCCGACACAAGCAAACGCCTGGGAGGTGTGCCGGTGACATTGAAAAGCGCGATCGAGGCGGCCAGGGATGGTACAAAATGAACGAGTCCCCAAATTCACGTGAGGGTCATCAGGACATTGTTGGAACTTGAAAAGACTGGCCAGCGATTTCAGGTGTCTGAATATAATCGTGCATCGAGCGTTCAACGCCGCCAATGAGATTGTAATCTGCAAACGGAGAGGGTGATGCCAAAGACAATAAATGTGTTTGCACTCTGGCTGAGTGTCGTGCTGGCCAATGCGGACATTTGCGCTGCTGTTCCGTTTCAGGAACAGACCAATCCTGCTTCCAGCGTAAATACAAATGTCGCAGTCGAGCCTGCGAAAGCTCTGTATCTTACGGCCGGTGAATTTGGCATCGAAGGCATGCCGCAGCAGCAATACCATTTCGGAGTGGACTACAAAAACGGCACTTTGCAGCGCGTCAATCTGTCCGGTACGGTCGGCTTTGTTATCAAGCCTGGTGAAAAAGTCGATCCGGCCCGCCGCTGGGTTTGGATCGTTCCGTTGTGGTTGGCGCTACCGTCGGCCCACGGCGATTATATTGCACGATCTTACGTGGAAGAACTGCTGGATGCGGGATTTCATGTGGCAGGATTCGACGTGGGGACTTCACTGGGAAGTCCAAAGGCTGCTGAACTCTTCCACCAGTTTCATGAACACGTCGTCAAAGTTTACGATCTGCAGCCCAAAGCAAGGATGATCGCTGTTTCTAACGGTGGCTTGATTACATACGGCTACGCTTTTCGGTATCCCCAGGAAATTGATCGTATCTTTGCCATCTATCCGGCGATGGACTTCCAAAGTTGGCCGACGTTCGAAAGAGTGGTCGGCCCTGGAGCAATCACGCCCGGTGGCCTGTCCTACGGCCTGACTCCGGAAGAGATGACCGAGAAGATTCAGCAGTTCAATCCGATCGACAATCTGGCACCTCTGGCGCAAGCACGTATTCCGTTGCTGCACATCCACGGTGATGCGGACAAACTGGTGCCGCTCAATCCCAATTCGACCATTACCGTCGAACGATACCGCGCTTTGGGCGGCAACATTGATCTGAAAGTTATGTCCGGAAGCGTTCATGGCGGAGTAGAATTCTTCTCCGACCAGCACGCATTCGAATTCCTGCTGGAACCGATGGGTGCGGAGAACGCGACCGCAGAATGAGAAGGCTCATTTCAATTGTGGGTGTTCAGATGTTGCGAATTGTTTGGGTGTGTCTCAATGGCGAAACTTGAAGTGCCTGAAAAGTGGATTGCGGGGCGGCCGGACGATCAGGTGAGCGATGTTGCCAAATGCAGCCTGCAAAACCGATTGAGCGCCGTCGCGCAGCTCTTGCCGTTGGCGGCAAAAAGAGCTGAGAAAGATCCTGAGTACATTCACCAACTGCGCGTCTGGACTCGTCGTGCCAGCGCGGCAATGTCTTTATTCGAGTACCTGATGCCGCGTCGCCGGTTCAAGTGGATGAAGAAGCAGCTTAAGCGTGTTCGCCGGGCCGCAAATGACGCCCGCGACTGCGACGTGCTGATCGAGCGACTGAGCAAAGAGTTTGCCGGTCGCGGGCAGAAGAGATGGCTGAAAGAACTGCGCGTCGAGCGGGTCAAAACGCAGAAGGCGGTTGTTGAAGTCTATCAGTGGCTGAAGCAGGATGGACGCTTTGAACGGAAAATTGAGAAACTGCTCCAGCAGGTGAAAATGCGAAACACCGACACTTGCGCCGCACTACCACCTTTTGGAGATTGGGCTCGGGAACGACTGCGCGGTCAGGTGACACGATTTTTTGAAGCCGTTCCGTCCGACAGCGCAGATGAGGCTGCTTTGCATGAACTCCGCATTCGCAGCAAACATTTGCGTTACACGATGGAGTTGGTGGCCGGTGCCTTTCCGGAAGAGTTGAAGAACCGGATTTACCCGACGATCCTCGCGATACAGGATCAGGCGGGTGAGATCAACGACCTGTTAGTCGCCAAGACGCGGCTCAGGGAAAAACTTGAGGTGGCAAGCGACGCTTCCGAGGCGAAATCCTGGCGACAAATGTTGGACGACAAGCAGGCACAGTCTGAAGAGTTGCGGTACACCTTCCTGCAATCGTGTAATTCGCAGATACTTCAGGAGCTCCGCCGAGGATTCGAGGCAATGCTGGGGAAAGTGTGTGAATCCCATGAAACGAGCAACGGGGTTGCATCGAAAAAGCATCCGTCTGCCACGCAAGCGGCTTCGTCCCGGAAATGTGCCCGACAGTGAGATGTCGTGACGATTCATGGGTAGCACGCGGCTCGGGATCAGGGCCGCATTGCAAACGCCCGAGTCCTGTGCAACTCAGTATTTCGGGGCATTCATCCCAATGAGTACATACTCGGCCGGACAGGGAGCTATGCAGAGATCAAAACGAATGACACCGAATTCTGCAGCGGACGTTAAAGCACGGATTCAGAAAATCAGGCAGATGTACTCGATCGGTACCGCGCTGCGTAAATTGTTTCCTGGACACGCTCCGCCGTGAGCAATGGCAGAGTACGCTGAGAAGTTCGGAATCCCGGAAGGTGCCGCACGCCGGTATCGGCAGTTCGTAACGATAAAAAAATGGAACCGAAGAATACGCCCAGCGGACGCAAGCCCGATATTCTCAAATTGCTCAATCAGGGCGATGGGAAACTGTGCACTGAGCGACTGCAACTGGACTTGACCAGGTGGCGTGGACTGCTCGGTCATCTGCTCGATCGAACCGACGACATCGATCCACGGATTGCCGGATCACTCAGGAAACTTCAGGTGTCGGTAGAAAACTGGATCGGCGTTCAGAGTTTTCAGGTCGCGGTGTCCTGTCTCTGCGGCCACTTTTCTGAGTGCATCCGATAAGTCGGTGGCCGACTGGAAGCGATCGCGAGGATTGTTCTCCAGCATTTTCAGCACTAGGGTGTCGAACTGTGCGGGTGTGGCCAGATGATATGTTTGAACCGGATTTGGTTTCACGGTCAAAATGCGGTCATTGTTTCCGACATCCGTCCCCCGTCATGTGGAGGACGGCCGGTGAACTGGGCATAGGGAGCTGCACCCAACTGGATAAATGTCGAAACGACAGTCCACCGAATGCCCGCTGCCAAGTTGCTTGGGTGTCATGTAACAGACATCACCCCGGACGGCCCGGGCTGCGGCAGGTCCTCCCAATCAATGAGTCGCGTCCCCGGGTAAGTAGCCCCCGCTTGGTTACATCCAAATCTTCAGGTCGCGGAACGCGCCAAGCGTTTCGGTTGAGTTGCCGAAAGCCCCGGCGACTTTCACGACAACTCTGAGGTAGTCGCTACATTTGAACCCCATGTTCTTAGCTATGTGAAGTGCGTGTATATGTTAAGTGAGTGTATGGCACGTTGAATGGTTCCCGTAGAATAAGGTGAGCGACTGAAATAATCGATCACGCCGGAGCAGGTCGATTTTATGCTGCGAATTGGTCGCGGCATGCTGTGTGTCCGGGTTGGCTCCGAAGAAGCGGCAAGACTAAAACTGCGTCCAGTCGCGGATAAATCCAGCAACAATGCCCCCCAACAAGACGGCGTTTCTTCGAGCTGTCGATCATATCTCCGCCGGGTCCGGTGTGAGCGCTCTCAACCGAGCCCAGACGATTCGCGCGGGCAGACCCTGCCGCCACCGCTAGCGACACCGCCGCGGGCCAGCAACGGTATGGCAAAGAAGCTGGTGATTTTTAAAGGGACGGACCACAATGACCTTCTGGATCGCAACGGTGTTGAGCTTCGCGATACCATCCGTGACTTGATTCAGCAGACCAGAAAGGATACGGTCAAGGAACGATCTCCGTGATTTTTTTCAATGTTGCTTTGCCCCTTCTCCCCTGGCAAGGGCAAGTTGATATCCGCTGAAGAGGAAGAATCCAATGTGCCGCGTTTTGTTGCTGAGCGTTCTTGTGATTACCACTGCGGTCCGATCCGACGACAGAACCAGGGTAATCCAGTTGATCGGGAAGCCCGACACGTTTGAAACGCTCGTCAATCCGAATTGTTCTCATTGCCGTGACGAAGCCACGCTGCGTGCCGGTGATTTGCGGGATGATGATCGCGTCCTCTGCTGGATTCGCGGCTATTCCAACGGAGGAGCGATCCCCCATCGCTTTTTTCTGAACAAGTGGCGTGTGATCAGCGACAGTTACGGTGTGTTCGTTTATGACTCCGACGCAGGTTTTGTGCGAGGCTATGCCCCTTCGTACGAATTCAGGTTCCACGGCTGGCGAAACGGTGTCATGGTGATGCAGCGCTCTGACGGGACTCTCTTTTCGTGTCTCACCGGACAAGCGTTCGCTGGCCCCGGCCAGGGAAGTCGTCTGGAGCCCGTCCCCACACTGCCCAGCGACTGGGGTTACTGGCTCAAAAACTATCCGGAAGCCGTCGCCTATCGAATGTACGAAAAATATCAGCCGTTCACTGTGCCGGCTGACGCCAATGAAGACTCGGTTCGCTCACGCGGGACGCAGGACGCACGGCTGCCTGCTGACGACCAGGTCCTTGGTGTGTGGACCGGAAAAACTGCGAAGGCGTATCCGTTGTCGGTGCTCGCAAAGCAGAAGTTCATTGCGGATGAGATTGACGGAGAGCCCCTCGTTGTCCTCTGGGAATCTTCCACAAACTCCGCTGCGGCGTATCGCCCGGTCGCTAATCAGCCTCGCAAGTTTCAGGGTCCAAACCCCGACAAGAGCGGCGTGTCCCCGCCTGACGCCGGAATTCCGCTGCCTGCAGGAACAGTTGAACTTCCTTCACGCGGATTGACGCTAGAATATCGCGCTGCGACTGCAACCGGACTCGTCATCGACAAAGAGAGTCAGTCACGCTGGGACGTCGCCGGACGTGCTGTCGAAGGCGAACTGAAAGACTGGACGCTGACGTGGATCGATAGCACGCAGGTAAAGTGGTTTGCATGGTCTGCTGAATATCCTGAAACGCAGGTCTATGGCCAGTCGAAAACGACTGCTGACTTTAAGCCGTTGAATGAGTCGAATACCGAGATCGCCGGACCGCTGGGTAACCAGGATGTGACCGTGCGCCACTTCGCGATTCTGCAGAACTTTGATACGGAACGACAGCAGTTGACACTTCAGGTCGATGGTGACGCAGAGACTACGGAATGTTCTTTGGAACCCGGCGCAGAAGTGTGGTATTCCGGCTGGTGGGGACGTCTGGATCAGTTCGCGAAGGGCGATCGTGTCTGGGTCTGGTTCAGCACCAATCGCAATCAAACGAATACAATTTCGTTGCTGTCGGATGAATTGAGCGAGCAGAATTTCTACGGTGCGGGCACGATCGAATCAGTTTCTTCTGCCAATACTGACACTTCGTCGGTCGTTGTGAAACTCTCACGTGGCGGGAAGTCAGTGGAACGGACGATCGACGTACCGACTGGGAACCTGCCGCAGGGCGAACGCATATCGAGTGCAAACGCTCTGAAGAAAGGCGACGCCTGCTTCTTCCAGACAACACGGGACAAAGCGAGAATGGTGTGGACTCCCACAGAGTTCGCACAACATCGAACGGAGCAGATGGCCAAACAGAGTCAGCGCTGGACCGACGATGGCCTGCCAGGAATTGTCGCCTTTCACCACGCTGACCCCAGACTGGTGGAATTGATGCTGGATCACGAATCGATGTTTTGGGGCCGGACTTTGCGTCCGGGTGACCGAGTGACTTTGCGGAATCGTGTTTCAGTGCCTGCCATCGTCAGACAATTGAGGCCATGGCGCGAGCGGACTCAGGTGCTGCTGGAGCTTGAACGGGCTCTCCCATCCGATTCGAGCGCGAACCGAAGAATCCTCGTCAAACTGGAAACAGTCCCGGAAAATGTGAACGTGGACGAGCCACCAGGTCTGGATCAGCCGCGTTCGGCAGCGGAACGTGTGGACTGGTTGATGTCCGGAATCTACTGCACCTGCGGAATGCACGACATGTGTGCCGGGCATTTCTATACACTGGCGGCCTGTGACTCGTTCGGGACAACTCCCTGTGGTCTGGCAAAGCGAACTCGAGAGAACATCACGAAAGGTGTCCAGCAAGGGCAAACCGATCGCGATCTTTTCGAAGAAGTGCTGAAGGAACGCGGCGCTAAACTCCTGCGCCCCCACATGTCTCCATAGGCAGATGAACCTGAACAACGCTCAGTCGATCGCCGAGGCCGCCTCGCTCGAATCACCGGCACGCACCACCGTAAACCTGCTTCGAGCCCAAGCCATCGCACTGTCCAGAATCCAGGTGACAACCCGCTCGGTCCTCGGTAGAGTCTCGATGAAGCTGAATGGAAGCGCCGGACTGGGTCCAATGTTACCAATTCCATGCGCCTACCACTTCTGGAGAACTTCAGTCACGAGATTCCGGGAATGTCACGTTTGCACAGTAGAGCATCTCACACATGAGGGGCTGGTGAAAACTGGAATAGCACGCAGCTATCTGCTACACACCACGCCGTCTGGCACAGCATTCCACAAATAAACTTTTAAGAGAGTCCAATGAGATATCAACAGCACCTCCTGCGGTTCCTGTTTGCGTACTTCGTTGCACTTGCGGCGCAACCACTTTTCGCCGAATCCGGAATCCGAGCGGGTGCAGCAAAACGTAGTATTGTGCCTTCGTTCCCGACGCACATGGGTGGTTTCTTCGATCGGAGCCAGTTATTCGAAGGTGTCCATGATGAACTTTACGTCCGCGCCGTGGTGATCGAGAACGATGCGACGACAATCGTAATTCTTGGCTCCGATCTGATGGCGCTGGATGCCGAGTTGACAAACATGGTCCGCCTGGACATCACTGCAGCGACTCAGATCCCCCCTTCACATGTGCTGCTCAGTGCGGCGCACAATCATTCAGCACCGTCTTATTATCAGAAGCAGGGCGAAACTGAGTTAAATGCCGAACCATCGCTGAGGACATTTTTGCGAAAGCAATTTACCGACGTGATCCTGGAAGCCTATTCGCACCGTGTTCCGGCCCAGGCAGGATTTGCATCAGGGCATATTCAGGGGCTGACCAGGAATCGACAGCAGCGAAATGATGATGTGATCGACCCTCAGGTAGGGGTGTTGCGAATCGAAGAGCGAGACGGACGCAAAACGATCGCCACGATGTTCAACTTTACAGGACATCCAGTGGTGTTGGGTTCTTCCAATCTTTTACTGTCCGGCGAATTTCCCGGCGCTGCCTCGCGGGCCGTCGAGAGTGTCCTGGGAGGCGTCGCCGTTTTCACTCAGGGAGCCTGTGGTGATGTGACGGTAAATCGTAGCGGGGATCCTTTCCAGGAGATTGAGCGAATTGGACGCACTCTGGCTGGAGAAGTCATCAAGAACAGTGGTTTGATCACATGTGCTGCTGACCTGAAACTGAATGCTGCGGCTCGCGCCATACGACTTGAAGGCCGACCGGTGATGAGTGTCACTGAGGCAGAGTCAGCACTCGAGCGGAGTGCAAAGAGTATCGAAGAGGCAAAAGCAAAAGGAACGCCCCAGAGTTCAGTGCAATTACTCGAAGATAAACATCGAGTGCTGATGGCAGCGGCAAGACGATCAAAGGCCATTGCAGATGATCCATCGAAGAAGGAAGATCAGCTTGATGCTGAAGTCCAGGTGATTCAAGTGGGTGACGCGGCGTTTGTTGCTGTTCCTGGCGAACTATTTGTCGAGTATGCCCTTGAGCTTCGAGCGCGGATTCGGCAGGAATTTCAGATGTCAACCTGCCTGGTCGGATATGCCAATGGCTACATCGGATACATCGTCACACCACGAGCTATGGAAACGGGCGGGTACGAGGCATCGAGCACGCGCGTTGATGTACTGGCCGGTCGCACACTGGTAGAAGCCGCCATGAGTCTGATGCGCGAAATCGGGCCCAGGTTCGAACCCGCACAGAAATAACGGGAGATGCACAGGTATGCGGAGTCATCCGGTCGTTCCGCCAGCCGCATTTGTCGACAAGCCGAAGGTTCAGTCATTGAGACGCTTCATGCTGTCGCTACTTCGACCGGATGGAGTTCATACGAGAGCCACTTGCATCGTGAATCGTGATCGTTCATCATGGAACCGGTGGGTTTGGCCTCTTTGACCGGAGAACGAACAGAAATGAGCGCGCCTTTCGAAAGCGATACCGTCGATACGGCGGCCACGCCAATCATCGACAGCGATCGATCGCCGGCGCGATCGGCTGCGGCCGTCGTGGACATGGCTGGTCTGACAGATCGTGGGCACCGGAGGTCTAATAACGAGGATCATTTTCTGATCTCTCGATTTGGCCGGTTTCTGGAGACACTGGACACAAATCTTTCTCCAGAGGACGCGCCTTTCCGCGAAGAGGAGTCAGGCTACAGTCTCCTGGTGGCAGACGGCATGGGTGGGCACGCAGGCGGCGAAGTGGCCAGTAAGCTGGCGATCAGTACGCTGATCAATCTCGCACTCGCAACTCCCGATTGGATTCTCCGTCTCGACGACGATCCGTTGATGCAGGAAGTCATGCGCAGGGCGAAGGAAAGGTGGGGGCTGATCAACACGGCACTGACCGACCACGCCGAGGCCGACCCAAGTGTGAAGGGACTGGGTACGACACTGACCCTTGCCTGGAGCCTCGCAGAAATCTAATGGTCGCTCACATTGGAGATTCTCGTGCCTATCTTTACCGCAGGAAACAACTCCACCGCCTGACTCACGATCATACGTTTGCGCAATCTCTGGCGGATCAGGGAATCATCGCCCAGTGCGAGGTTGCCAGGCATCGCATGCGCAACGTGCTGACCAGAGTGCTCGGAAACGCGGAACAGGCTGTCGAGCCCGATCTGCTCCAACTCACGCTGGAGGATGGGGATATCCTGCTGCTCTGCACGGACGGTCTCACGGACATGGTTGAGGAGAGTTTGATCCCGTCTACGCTTGACCGTGAATTGGATTCGAAGACGATCTGTCGACGACTGGTGGAGCAGGCCCTCGAGGCTGGCGGCAAGGACAATGTGACCGTAGCCGTGGCCCACTACCGCTTTCCTTGAAGCGAACCTCCAGTCGCGGAGCAGCAAGCCCCAGCGGCACCGATGGATCAAGTGACTCCCTTCTCAATACAACATGTGAGACTATTCATCCGTCCCGAGAGAAACTGGTTGCCGCGAGAATCTCCGTTAGTTTAACATGTTTTAGGTTCGTTATGACTGCGGATGGCGTCGATGTTCCTCTTGATGTTCCCTGATTTACGGGAATTAGGCTGTCGGCTTCCCCTCTTTAGCGCAACCGGTTCGCGTCGAGCACTCGACATCCCGCCGTGAAGGCACCACATCTTTGGAATCTGCTGGAATGAATTGTACGATTCAGTCGAGCAATGACTGGCAGCAAAGCGTTCTGTTTGTGATCTGCCTGTTGACCGTGACGAGCGCTTCGTCTGCCAGAAGCTCGAAGGCCGATGAGATTCGCTTTGATCGCGATGTGTTGCCCGTACTCTCCGGAAAGTGCTTTCAATGCCACGGTCCGGACGACGACGCCCGAAAAGCCGGGCTGCGGCTTGACACTCATGATGCAGTGTTTCGAACCGAGAACCCGATTGTCCGACCGGGAGACAGTTTGCATAGTGAAATGATCCAACGCATTATCGCACAGGATCCCGATGTTCGTATGCCCCCGGCCGATTCGAATCGAGTTCTGACAACCGGAGAGATTGAGATTCTGCGGAAGTGGATTGATCAGGGTGCCGAATGGGGATCTCACTGGGCTTACCAGTCGGTCATTCGGCCTCCGTTACCCGTTGCCTCGTTAGCTCAATGGCCGCGAAATCCGATTGATCAGTTTGTACTGGCGCGACTCGACCGCGAAGGATTGACCCCTTCACCAGAGGTCGGCAAGGAAACTCTGCTGCGAAGGGTTTCCCTGGACCTGACTGGATTGCCGCCAGCACCTGATGAGATTCGCGAATTCCTGGCGGATTCCTCTGCCGAAGCATTCGACAAAGTTGTTGACCGCCTGCTGGCGTCTCCGCATTTTGGCGAACGCTGGGGGCGTCACTGGCTGGATGCGGCGAGGTTTGCGGACAGCACCGGTTTTGAAACCGACGCACCGAAACCAATCTGGAAGTATCGCGACTGGGTGATCCAGTCATTTTCTGAAGACATGCCGTTCGATCAGTTTGTGCTCCGTCAGTTGGCCGGGGATCTTCTTCCGGACGCATCGCCTGACGATCGAATTGCGACTGGGTTCCTGCTGTGCGGACCACAGGATGGCGGCAGTGAGCCAGCCCGTTTGGACGCCGTTATTGATCGGACCAACACGATTGGCACCGTTTTCCTGGGCCTGACACTTGGCTGTGCGCAGTGTCACTCCCACAAGTTCGATGCCATTAGTCAACAGGAGTATTATCAGCTTTTCGCATTCATGAATTCTGCGGATGAACAGATTCTCGAATTCGCTGCTCCTGAAGAACTTGCGAAGCGGGATGAATTAAAGGCTCAGGTTGCCGCACTCATTGCGGACCGTGCAACGTACGCAGAGCAGCAGGCGCTGACGAATACTGCGCTGGACCAGGGTTATCAGGAAAGATCAAGGACAATTAAGGAACTGGAAGCTCGGCTTCCGCACTTTGACGCGACATCCGTGCTGACGACCGCAGCACCGGCGCGAACCACCACGGTTTTTGTCCGGGGTGAGTTATCGCAGCCGGGAGAATCGGTCGTGCCCGGAGTCCCGGCCGTTCTTCCACCGATGCCCGACGGACCGCGAACCCGCCTGCAGCTTGCACAGTGGCTTACGTCGCCGCAGAATCCGCTGACGCCTCGGGTGACGGTCAATCGAATCTGGCAACAGTTTTTCGGGCGAGGACTTGTGGAGACAGAGAATGATTTCGGGACGCAGGGGATGCTGCCGTCACATCCGGAACTCCTGGACTGGCTCGCTGCGGTGCTCCTGAAACAGCAATGGCGGCTCAAACCTCTGATGCGTTTGATCGTGACTTCATCAACATATCGGCAATCCTCAGACAGGCGAGCCGATCTGGATCAGGTCGATCCGGAAAACCGGTTACTGGCAAGACAATCCCGGCTCCGACTTGAATCGGAGGCGATTCGGGATTCTGCCCTGGCGGCCTCCGGACTGATGTCTCGAAAGCTCGGGGGACCGAGCGTGTTTCCATTTCAACACGAAGGGATCATGGTGAATCGAGCCACCGCAGCGCCCTGGGTCATCAGTGATGAAGAAGACCGTCATCGCCGAACCGTTTATACATACTATTGGCGTCTCACACCGCATCCGCTGTTGCAGACATTTGATGCACCGGATTCACTGACGTCCTGTACGCGACGACGACAGACAAACACGCCACTCCAGGCGCTGACTCTGCTCAACGATCCTGTCTTCGTAGAATGTTCAGAAGCGATGGCTGGAAAGCTGTCTGAAAGTTCATTGGACGAAGCTACGTGCATTCGCCATGCATTCCTTGAGTGTCTGGGACGACTGCCGGACTCCAAAGAGTTGGAGATTCTGATGCGAGTGCGGTCCGAGGCTTACGAGCAATTTGAGGCGGTCAATACCAACGGACTGCCCATCGACACAGCAGCGTGGACGCAGGTGATTCGAGTTCTGTTCAATTCCGATGAATTCATAACACGTGAATGAACTGTCTTTCCGTGAGGCAAAAACATGAGTCTTTCTTCCGGTTTCTTGTCGATCAATCGACGCGCATTTGGAATGCGAAGTCTGGCAGGGCTGGGCGGAATTGCGACGGTCGGCGACTTGAACATCCGCGCGGCGGAATCCGGTGGGGCCGATGCGTTCAGTTTCGCGCCACCGCTCGAACAACAGCGGCATTTCCCAGCGAGTGCCCGTCGTGTCATTTTTCTGTTCATGCTGGGTGGCCCAAGTCAACACGACTTGTTCGATTACAAGCCACGGCTCAATGAGCTGGACGGACAGCCAATCGCTGATGAGTTTCTGTCACAAATGAAGTTTGCCCAGATCATGGAGAAACGTCCGAGCATCCTCGGAACCCATGTTCGGTTTCGCAAACACGGTGAATCGGGCGCTGAGATTTCGGACTTGTTGCCGAACATTGCAGGAATTGTGGATGACCTCGCAATCATAAAGTCGGTGCAGGCGACGGAGATTCCCCACCATCCGGCAGAAGTCTTCCTGCACACCGGGACACGTCAGTTTGGTCGACCCAGCATTGGCGCGTGGATCACTTATGGTCTGGGCAGCGAAACCACAGCGTTGCCGGGTTATGTTGTTCTTCAGTCCGGTATGAAACCCCGAACCAAAGGATCCGTCTATGGTGCGGGATTCCTGTCGTCGGCCTATCAGGGTGTTCCGCTCCGAGAAGGATCTGAACTCATCTTGAATCTCACGCCCCCATCAGGTCGATCGCTGTCGGATCAGCATCAGATTGTCGAGGCAGTTCAGCGACTCAATCGCCATCACTTCGAGAAAACGCGAGATCCTGAAACGCTGGCCCGGAGCAGTTCTTATAAGCTGGCGCACCAGCTTTGCGAATCCGCTCCGGAAGCGACGAATCTTGCGGAAGAAACAGCCGAAACAATGGCCATGTATGGAGCAGATGCCGACCAACCGTCATTTGCCCGGAACTGCCTGCTGGCCCGCAGACTGGTGGAACGAGGTGTACGCTTTGTTCATCTTTGCCACGGGGACTGGGACCATCATAGTCATCTTCGAGAGGGTCTTACCTCCATGTGCCACCAGACAGACCAACCCTGTGCTGCGCTGATTCGTGATCTGAAACAACGAGGTCTGCTGGAAGACACGCTGGTCGTCTGGGGCGGCGAGTTCGGACGCACTCCGGTTGGTCAGAAAACTGCGAACGCGGGGATCGGACGGGATCATCAGATTTCGGCATTTACAATGTGGATGGCAGGAGGTGGCGTGCGCCATGGACAGACGATCGGCGAAACCGACGAACTTGGCTGCTTCCCTGTTACTCGCCCCATCCCGATTCACGACATTCACGCAACTATTCTGCATCTTGTCGGCCTTGATCACCGGCGACTCACGTTTCACTTTCAGGGGCGGGACTTCCGCCTGACTGATGTTGCTGGAAATGTTGTACCGGAATTGATTTGGACCTGAATATGGCCTTGACATGTAAGAAAAACAGGCTATTATTTCTTACATGAGCAGCACGAGAAAAACGACGCAATCAATTGATTCAAAGATACTTGCGATCGTTCAAAGACGCGGGCGTGGTTCCGTCTTTGTTCCCGCAGACTTTCTGGAAATGGGCAGCCGGGAGGCGGTCGATGTCGCCCTCCACCGTCTCACCAGGAAGGGGACGATTCGCCGGCTTGCTCGCGGTGTGTACGACTTCCCGAAAGAGCACCCGGTGCTTGGGCCGCTCTCGCCTTCCGCCGATGCGGTAGCCAAAGCCCTGGCAGGCCGCGACCGCACACGGCTTCAGCCAGCGGGGGCCTACGCGGCCAACGTTCTGGGCCTTTCCGAACAAGTGCCTGCGAAGGCGGTGTTTCTGACGGATGGCCCAAGCCGGACGGTTAAGATCGGCTCGACGACGATTCAGCTTCGACGGACCACCGCGAAGAACATGGAAACGGCAGGGCGGCTGAGCGGTCTGTTAATCCAGGCCCTCCGCGAATTGGGCAAGGAGCATGTGACACCGGAGCGGCGCGACCACTTGAAGCGAACTCTGCCAGCCGACAAGCGGCGGGAACTCATCAAGGACTTGCGGCTCGCCCCGGCATGGATGCACCCGATCTTCCGCGAACTCGCCAGGGAGGGAGCATGAAGCTTGCATTCCTTGAATTGCATGTGGACGAACGCCGCTTGTACATCGAACAGGCGGCGGTTCGGCGGAACATCTCCCCGGTAGTCCTGGAGAAGGACTTCTGGGTGTGCTGGCTCCTGGGCATCCTGTTCGAGTCAGAGTTCGGAGGCAGCGTGGTGTTCAAGGGCGGCACTTCGCTGTCGAAGGTATTTGGGGTGATCGAGCGATTCTCAGAAGACATCGACCTATCGCTGTCCCCGGCATTTCTGAAACTCCCTGAAGCGGGCACAAGCCGGAATCAGGCGAACAAGTGGATGACGAAGGCAGAGGCCACCTGCGGTGCCGCTGTGCAAAACCAGATCGGGCCTGCAATGGAAGCGGCGGTCGAGAAAGTGTTGGGAAAAAGTGAGCGGACGTGGTTCGAGTTTCTGACGGAACCCAACACGAACTCACCGGTACTCTTGTTTCATTACCCGTCGTCGCAGCCAGCCGGATTCGAGTACCTCAGTCGTTCGGTGAAGCTTGAATTCGGCTCTCTCACCGACCAGCAACCGGTCGGCCGACACCCAATTCGCCCGTGGGTAGCCGAAGTCCTGCCCGACGCATTCCCTGATTGGCGTTGCGAAGTCGTCGCCTTAGAAATGGAACGAACCTTCTGGGAGAAGGCGACAATCCTCCACACGGAATACCACCGTCCGACCGACAAGCCGACACCAGACAGGATCTCCCGACATTACGCCGATACAGCGGCAATGGCAAAGCACCCGGCCGGGATGATCGCTCTCGACCGACATCACATCCGTAATCGCGTCGTGCAATGGAAAAGTCAATTCTTCGGCAGTTCGTGGGCGAACTACGAGAATGCGAAGCCAGGGGCGTTCCGCCTTGTCCCACCGGCCGAGCGGTTGCCTTCGCTCCGGCGAGATTATCACGCGATGTGAGACATGTATCTCACTGACCCGTCCAGCTTCGATGAAATTCTCGCGACCCTGTCCGATCTTGAGGACCGCATCAATCACACCGGTAGCGGGTGAGACGGCAGGTGAGAGGTCGTTCTGCCGTGCAAAATTGGCTGGGCGAACTCTCTCGTCCGGATTTACCCTACGTTGTTTAGACATCAGTGACTTCCGTTGTTGACCGGCAGATAATCACAAGTTGGTTGGCTTGATCGCGGATGCTTCATGACCTTCGATCCCGCAAACGGCCCCATACAAGGACCGACAATGGAATTCAACCCGCTCACCAAAATATGTACCGATATACAGAATCAGATCGACGCGCTACAGCAAAGCGAAAAACAAGTCACTGATGAACTTCAATGGTACAGAAGTATCGACCCCAACGCTTTAACCGAAAACCTGCGGAGGAACGAGGCTACGGTCGAGAAACTCCAGTCTGAGATTCTGGCGCTCGAAAAAGAGATTCAGGAAAATGCAGCTCGGCTTGGTGAAATCGCACCTGTGATAGGAACGCTCTTTAATCCGTTCAACTGGTTTGCGAAGGACCAGGTTGATCTTCGTCGGAGACGCGCTCAACTGCATGAGATTCGTGACCAAAAGGCCGCACTTCGGCAGTCAAAGGTCAAGGAACTGGAAGATACTCGTGCATGCATGGCGAGGGTTGCAAGCGATCTTCAACAGCATCGCACATTCGATTTCGCCCGGCGACAATGCGATCTGCCTGCGATAAAACAGAGAATTGCCAGCAAGAAAGACGAATTGGCGGTCGGCGCTGACCGCAAACGGCGAGTCGATGAGGTGCTCGCTCCGCTTATACAGGAGATGGAGAACCTTGAATCGAAGAAGCGACGTGGCGAATCGGATCTTGAAGCTGCTCAGGATTTTGATCGACGACTTTCGTCCGCCGGGAACTCCTACGAGCGCGCTATGATACACGAGCACTGTGAGAGCCGATTCAGTGAAGGAAGCCCACGTAAGATTATTGGCGAACGTCAGAAGGAAATCCGGCGATTGGAACGCGACTACGACAAGGCAAAGCGGCGGGTGGAAGACATTGCAGGGAAAGCTGCGCGTAAGATCGAAACAATCGTAATCGACGGCAATAAT